>Ga0208787_1000084_pt1 | contig 42735 bp, 38 predicted proteins | sample Wag4_2014_7_11_FD_187362 | JGI IMG/M metagenome (GOLD analysis project Ga0208787, IMG submission 187362) | Fresh water microbial communities from Ohio, USA - Utica-2 Time Series HT 2014_7_11 (SPAdes) (version 2) | ecosystem: Environmental > Aquatic > Freshwater > Water tank | place: USA: Ohio...
TCAGTGTGTGGAGTCAGAGAGTGACAGGTGGGTAAGCTCAAATGGAAATTCTTTTTACTACGATATAAACGAAACAAATGCCTGATATAACAATTTGCCCGGGGACAAATTGTCCATTTAAAGAAAGCTGCTATAGATTTACAGCCAAGCCTAGCGACTACCAATCATGGTTTATGGAAGCACCTATCAAAGATGGTAAGTGTGATTATTATTGGGGTGAAAACTCAGAAAATATTTGGAATCAATTAAAAGAAATAACAAAAAAATGTACGGAAAACTAGCACACATGAGCAAGCCAACAGTATTTACTGTTAAGCATTACGATAAAACTATCACCATTGAAATAGACCATAGCGACATAGATTTCCATGAAGTGATGGAGACAATTGAATCGCTTACAATCGCTATGGGATTCGGTAAAGATAGCTTTAGAAATTGGGTAAAAGAATCTGCAGAAATTTATGCAGAGGAGGACAAAGAAACACTCGAAGACTGACATGGAGATTTACCTAAGAGAACAAGCAAAGAGACTATTCTACAGCAGGGACATTCCTGTAGATTCAATAGGTGTTTTTCAATCACACATTGGTGAATGGATTTATTGGTTCAATGATGATTGGACTTATGACACGGGCTTCGCAGATACAGAGTCAGAGGCTTTACAGATAGCAAAGAAAAATTTCAGGCCACATAAAAAAAACTATGACATCATATAAGGTACACGGGCATAAGTTCCACAATATGGAACGGCTCAATAGTCAGGTAGAAAAAGTGATGCGAAGGTTCGGTCATCAGTTCGGATACTTCGAGATAGGTGAGATGTATGAGATTGATGGCACCGTAAACCTAATCCTTGAATAATGAAGTACTCAAGAAGTTTCAAACACGATGTGGTTATTGGACAGATTGGAGAAGACTGGGCTAAAGAATTTTTCTCTGGAGCATTTAAGCTCGAGGTTAAGTTCGACTCCATGGCTCACGTCACTGGCAATATCTTCATCGAATACTCTTCTAGGGGCAAGCCATCAGGGATAGCAGTAACAGATGCCGAGTATTACTTGTACATAATAGCTGAGTTCAACAACGCCATCATATTGAACGTAGAGAATCTAAAGGAAAGACTGAGGTACTACTACAAGCACAATATGTACATAAGGAATGGCGGTGACGATGACACCTCAGTTGGTTTCTTGGTCCCCATAAGCGAGTTATTAATGGTATGACAGAACAACAAATACAATCAAAACTAATCAAGGAGTTAGAGTCCAAGGGATACTATGTAATCAAGTTGATTAACACCAACAAGAACGGTATCCCAGACCTGATAGCTATACCAAGGGATTCAGACGTAGAGTTCTACGAAGTGAAGAAACCCAAGGGCAGAGTATCAAAGCTACAGGAGTACAGATTAAAAGAGCTAGGCGCTCACGGAATTAAAGTTGAAATCTATAAAGGAATCGAATCAAATGATAATGCATAAGTACACCAAGATGGAAGCTCTGTCCCAGATATTGAACAGAGAGTTTGAAGCAAATATTTTAGAGTATTCAAAAAAACAAAACAACGTAAACGCAAGGAAGGTGTTTTGTAAAATACTAAGTGACATCGGATTCTCAAGTGATGACATCTGTGACTTTCTAAAGAGAGACTACGGAGTTTATATGTACTACATGGGAGACGTAGAAGACCTTTTGAAGTACAACCCTGAGGTGAAGGAGAAATATCTAGAGTGTAAAGATTTGTTCTTCATAACAATAAAGGAAGTTGTACAGGACCAATATGAGTATGTCCCCGACAGAAGCATAAAGATGGGCTACTCTGTTTGGGACAGAAGTAATTTAGAGAAAGTTGAAGACAAGTACGATAGGATAAAAAAGATTATCGAGCTTGTTGACATCAATACTCCATTGGGTGAAGAGCATTTAGTATTCGAGAAACTAGTCCAAGTGTTTGAAACTATGTCAGACCATGGAAAAAAAACGAGAGAGAGAAAATGCTAGGGCAAATAGAATTGCTGCAAGGGTGGGATTAAACCACGTCCTGTTAGCTAGTATTTATGAGAATGTAGTAGATAGGGACTTCAATAAAGCAGAGATAGAGCTGAAGGAACTCATCTACGATTTAAGATTAATGTTGAAATCAATAGAGGAAGATGATTTTTGAAACGGACACAGATATTTTAAGGGAAAAGAAAGCAATTGATTTGTTCGTAAGTATTTTCAAAGGCTCCTACAAGAAGCTTGACCAGTTCGACATAGACTACAAGGTGTCCGATGATAAAGGACAACTGATTGCATATGTTGAGGTGGTTGGAAGGATGAGGAGCATGAAGACATCTTACCCTCTGCCGATTACTTTGAGCAAGTTAAACAAGCTCATAGAGAAGCGACTCAATCCTGTGATTGTCTGGGCCTGTGACGATGGCATCATCTATGCTGAGGCAACCAAGATAGAGGGAGTAATAAAGTGGGGAGGTCTCCCTCCCCGTGATGAGATGATGGCCTACTACGACAAGCACAAGACTATGAAGTACGTGAGGTACGTTTAGTTACCCCTATTCTTTTTCTTAAATTCCTTGTCTTCTCTAGCCGTAGCTTCCTTTTGTAATTTACTTTCAACAGCTTCCTTTGCCTTGGTTTCTTTATTCCAATCCGAGTTAGGCCCGAATCTTTTTCTCCAAAGGGAAGGATTCAATCGCTTCATGTCACTCTCATTATCGTATCTCTGTCCCTTGCTTGAATCATAAAGTAGTCTTTTCTTCTTTGCAGCCAACATCTCCTTCTGCTTATCAATTGCAGCCTTAGCCTCTTCGCTGCCTACAATCTCAACAATCTTTTTGTCTATAGCCCTGCGCTCTTCCTGATTCCTAGTCTTGTTCTTTAGCTCTTTCAAGTCCTTCAGCTTATCATAATCATCAGGGGTCGTGATGCTTGAGTCAGGAGTATTAGCAGCCTTACGTAGGTCCTTATAAATCTCATCGTTCACAGCCCTCTTAACATCCTTGTAAAAAGGAATTAATCCTGCGTTGCCGGCAACTTCTAAAGGTATTCTGTAATTTACAGTCATGTCCTCTCTTCTTATAGCATCAGGTTCTTTTTTGGTTGGACCCTCACCCATTACTCTGCTAGATAATGCTCCAAAGTTTTTACCTATCAATACAGCTGTGTTCAATGCAGGGGTATATGCACCTGCCATATTAATAGCTATTTTTGGAACATCTATATCTCCTCTGTCACCAACATTTAGATAAGTGTATGCAATGTTGTCCTTGTAGAAATCATACTCTCCATTTCTAAGGAAGTCAAGATACTCTTCGTTGATTTTTTCTACACCAAAGTTTATCATTCCTCTTACTGCGTTGCCAAAGTTTCTGCCAACGGTATATCCAGCAAACACGTTAGCCAATCCTCTGCCAATCATTTGGTAGTATGACTTCTCATCCACTTCTTCTTCATCTTCCCAATCGAACGCAAGACCAAGTGCGGCTCCAACAATACCAGCCCCCATATTAGCCACCATAACCTGATAGATTACAGACCTTGTTGTGATGCCGGCCAGTACGGCAGCAGCCTTTTGCTTAGTCATGTACCCTTCGTTGAACAAATTATAGACTGCACTTCTTGCCGCAGCATAATCAAAGTTCATGAAGTTGGTCATGAAAGAGTTGAAGTTGTTCCAAATCTTCTGAGTCAACCCTTGATTAGGCTTTAGTTTACCCTTGAGAACTCCCATGAACTCGTTGTTAGCAGCTCCTGAGTATACAGAGTCTTGGTCAGCCTTTCTTGTAGCCTGCTCAATTGCATCTGCATTCTTCTGCATATAATCAAGGTCATTGTTAATCATCATCTCCTGATTAACTTCTTCCCCTGTTATTCTTTTGAACTCATTCATGAAGCTACCAAACCAAAGTGGCATAGAAACCACCTTATCTGGAGTGGTCAGCATGGTATCTGCGATGTATTCAACAGGGTTCTGAACTAACTTTTTTAGAGTAAGATTATAAATCTGAGTTGTTCTGTTTCGTAAGGCACCTCTAGAAACGCTACCCTTGATACCTGATGTTTGCTTCAGTATTTGAGGGTCAACCAATTTACCTGATAGAGCATCAGAAGCATAAAGCCTAGACGTTTGTTTTGACTTTGCATTCTTCATGAATTCATACCCATTAGCTGAAGCAATAAGCTTTGCATTCATAATACCTGTCCCAAAAGCCTTAGGATTTACAAGCAATGCGTTTACAATGTTAGAAGCTAATTCAGCTTGGAACCTAGTAGTGCCAGCTAAGGCAGCTCTGTATCCTTGTTTCTGAATAAAGTCAAACACTTCATTTGAAAGGTCATCCTGAACAATGTTGTTTGTCAATATATTCTCAAGAGCTTCCTCGTATGCATTGTTTATGGCATTGAATATTTGAGTCTTCTCCTTATCCATTAAGCCCTTACTCTCTAGGTTCTTCTCTGCCTGAATCAAGGTTCTTCTAGCGGTACGAATAGGAGAGGTCATATTGTAATCCAACAACACAAACTTGGCTCCCTTTTGAGTAGATGTAAACAAGTCAAAGTTCAGTGGAGTCAAAGCACCTGTTCGCTCAATCAAAGACTTAGCCTTTGTAGTCGGACGCATTGAGTTGCTATAGCTATTGGAGAACTCAGGTGCAGCCGTAGCATCCATAGGGTTCTGCTCATGCAAAACATTGTGGTGAAAATAATTGTCCATCAACTCAACCTTATTACCACGTATCACAGACGCAGTGTAGGCCGCCTTCTCTCCTAGAGATGCATTGATTTCAGTCATCACTTTAATGGCGTTCTTCTCTGCGCTGTTGAATGTATTATAGAACTCATCTATGGTGTAGCTTTCAACCTCTTTAAGTATCTTCTCCAGCTTCTCAGCATCAGCTTCTTTAAAGACTGACTTGCCTTTTCTAATATGTTTAATAGTAGCCTTGAGATAATCAGCGACAGGCTTAACACCCTTCTTGCCTACGTTTGACTCGTACTCACGCTGAAGCATATATGCTGTCATTCTAAATTTAGACATCAGATACTTGTCAGGGTTCTGTCTGAACGATGCCAATACCTTATTTTGAGCTGCATCTATTTTTTGAGATACTCTTTTTAGCTCAGAGTTAAAGTTAGACAAAGCCTGAGCAGAGTTCTCAAGAAGTGAGTTAAAGATGTCTCTTGTTTTAAAGTCACCGAATACGTTGTCTATGTAGTACAATGGGTTCGCTCTTATCAACTCATCTATAGCTCCCTTCTTTGTAAACTTATCTTTTAATCTTGAGTATAGTTTTGAGAAAGACAAAGGCTTAGCTTTTTCTATGGCACCAGAAAGAACCTTGCCTTGCTTGATAGCCTCAAGTTTCTCTATAGATACCTTGGCATAATGAGGAAGGTATCCATTGTTGATGTTACCTATAACCTTTATTATATTTTTAAGGTCAGTCAAAGGAAGGTTCATCAGGTCCTCAACGCTCAGTTCTTTGATAAGCTTTGCTAGATTTAATGCATCCTCTTTCTCATCACGGCTAGGCAACGGGAACTCCTTGTTATCAATCTTTAGCTCCTTTAATGTTTTTATTTCTTTCTTTTTATCTGCTTCAATTTCCGCATCAGTAGCAGGCGTAGGCTCTACCTGAGGAAGTATCTCAGACTTGTACTTCTTCATCAAGTCTGCTTCATCAGTAGTAATTATACCACCGTCTATCATGTCCTTGATAGTTGAAGCATAGCTAAGGTTGCCATCTTCGTTAAATACTTTGCCCTCGTAGTTGTTAAACCTATCCGCAAGTTCGTCAACCAAAGAAAACTCATTGCTTACCTCTTCAAGTATTTCATTGACTTGTTTCAATGCCTTGACTCTGTCGGGGATACTAAGGACAACCTTTCTTGCGCTGAAGTCTTCTAAGATACCCAAGTACTTCTCCAATTGATTCAAAGGAATAAGTGTTGGGTTGATTGATAGCAATTGATTTAATGGCTCAAATAGGTCTTGAGAAATACCAATCTTGGTCTTAATGTTTTTCTTGGCCTGCTTAATTTGACTTAAAGCAGTACCCATCTTTCCAACGTAATCAGCCTTAGAGAATACCTTTGCCATGTAATCAACAAAGTTGGATACAGAGGCTTCATTCAATGGATTTATTTTTAGTGTTCTAGCAACAATACTAGCAGCTTGAGTGGCAGTAATCTTTCCAGATGCTGCCAACTCTCTAATCTCACTAGCCAAGTCCTTAGTCACGTCTCTTCCTAGCTCACGTATCCTTGAGATAATCTTTAGCTTCTCTTCTCTAGTTACGTTGGTAATGTCCTTGAGTACACCGATAACACGGCCAATTGATGCAGCTTTACGTGGTTCAACACCCATTCTAGCACGTGCTTCACGCTCCATGATTTTGCGCTGGGCATCATTGACATCCAAATCCTTATAGAAATCTCGGACCATTTTATCCAAGTTGGATACAATCTTCTTTTCAGGAATCTCTTTTGATTTCTGAGTTGCTATCAACTTATCAGCCTTATCCATTAAGGTATTGAAATCCTCTTGGATACTAGCAATATCAAGGATGTCTCTAAGCTTCTCCTGAGAGATGTTGTTTTCTGCAGCTATATTTTTAATGGCATCACGTAGTTTCATGCCACCCTGAACCAATGCCTTCAGGCCTTTAACCATCCCTTGAATAGCAGTTAGAGGAATGCCAAGCAACGCATCGTTAGCTCTTGTCTTTAATGTTTTTGAAATGCCTTTATCTATTTTGTCAAGGAAATCAAAAGCATCCTCTAGTACATCTACCTCCTTGCCTTGCTCTTGTTTAGTGGCTAAGAGGTTATCAAATACAGAAGTAATGCTAGGCGTAAGCTTAATGTCTATGCTGCTGCCCTTAATGGTTTTGTAAATATTAGTAAGCCAATCCTTCAGTTTTTCAAATACGTTTTTCAACGCATTGCTTGGTGCTTTACCTGACCTTAAATATTTCTCAAAACCTCTGGCCCACTTCTCCTCAGCACCACGGGTCCATTGATTGTTCTCAACTCCAGCCCACTTTTTAGCAGTCTCATAGTCTTTTGCGAAATCAGCATTAGTCTCAGCTAACTTCTCAAGAACCCTACGGCCAAGGTGGCCACTCATTTCATGAGTAAGTGTAGAGATATCAGCACCATCAAAAACGTAGACCGAAGCCTTGTTATCGTTAGAGAAATCAATAGCTCCTTTTATCTTGCCGCCCTCTTCTTGGAAAGCAATGATTGGATTGCTTGCATCAGCTGCTGTGATTTCTGTTTTAATCCAAGCCTTACCATTGTTATCTCTTACTACCTCAGCATCAGGTCGCATCTTGCGAATCATCTCACCAAGCTCTCCGTACTTGCTGACTATAGTAGATTGGGTCTCACTAAGCTGGTCCTCAAAATCATCTTCATTTACATTGCTCTCATATTCTGAAGGCTGACCAAGATTTTCTGTAGCCCTTCTTTCGTCAATCGTGTAGATAGTATCACCATCTTCATAAATCTCCTCTGCCCAAGATGCCAAGTCTTGGGGGGTCATGTAGTCGTAATCTTTTTCTACCCTATCTCTTACATCGAACTTTATTATTTTATTCCAAGAAACAGTCTCCTCTTCAGGGTTATTTTCAAAGTATGAGTTTAATTCATCTTTAATAGTATCAGACATATACTCGTCTGCTTCATATTCATACTCTTCAGCTTCTTGTCTTGTTATTGCATTTATATCACTTACTTGACGCTCTAAATCGTATTCTAATTCATTCATACGGTTATCGACCTCATCTCTTCTTAGGTCATCAATATCGTATATTGAAACAGAATCTCTAGCAGCAACAGTTATGTAGTCACCACCTGATTCTACAACAATCATTCGAGTTCCACCGTAATCAATCAAGTCTCCGGGCTCAAGATAGTTATCATCACCACGAATAATTTCGTAAGGAGGAGTGCCTTTGTCACTTACGTATCCTTCAATTACAGCAATAGTATATGGTGTAGGGAACCAAAGTTCAGTAGCTCCTTTATCTGCAGCGTGTTTAAGAGACTCTCTGAATAGCCTTAGCTCGTGAACCTTCTGTGAGGCCACGAACTGACTAAGCATTAAGTTGCCAGCCTCTGACTTTTTAACTTCATCTATTCTTTTTGCTATGTATTTGTACTCTTCTTTCTTTAGTTCCTTTCGCTTTACTTCATACTCATCTCGAAGTTCGCTATATCTTGTAGCAACATCACTGTAAGGAATAGCCTGTCTAGCCAATAGTCTAGCAGCCTCAATAACTATTTTGTTCTCTGCGTTCTCAATAACATCGTATCCAATAGGAGGGGTAGTGTATCCATCAATACGCTCTAATACAAGTAATTCTCCTTCTGAGTCAAATGAACCAACAGCTTTTTTATTACCATTCTCATCAAGTACAAACTTTGTCTCAATGTTAAACTCCTTCTTAAAAAGCTCACGTGTTTCTTTATCAAGCTTGCTTCTAAAGTTTTTATTCATGTATTCATCTATCTCCTCTTGAGGGATTTTTGATGCGTACAAATCATTGGCCTTATTCTTTTGGAAGTAGTCGCTTTGTAGTTCTGCTAAGGTGTATACCCCAGTATTTCTATTAAACCAATTACGAATGTGTCCGAACAATCCTACATTTATATTTCTTTCAGAAACAGAATTTCTATCATTGACCCATCTCTGTACATCAGCAAGAGGTCCTGCTGTGCCCACGTACTGAGCCATTTCATTTTGCTCAACACCGGCCGGCATATTAGCATCAATCGCTACATACTGCTCAGTGTTTGGTACCTGACGAATATTCCAAGTAGTAATTTGAATAGCTCTATTGTTAAAGTCACCACGGAAGTGACCAAACTGACCATGGTCAATAGGGCTATTGAATATAATGGTCTGAGCTGTCCCATAGTTTTGCTCATCACCAAGATTATCCATACCATAAGAAGCGTATGTGTTTGTATCAATACGCTCGAGCTTCATTAGCTGAGTCTCAACATCATCCTTGAAGTCATCAAAAGATATTCTCTTCTGGCCTTGGTACTTGTCGTAGGAGAGGACAGTATTTATAATGTCCTTTTCAATTTGCTTGCCACGAGACTTCATTAGGTCGCTCACAGCTTGAGGAGCTACCATATTGCCTTTCATCTTCTGAAACTCAGGAAGCTCAAACACAGCTAAAGTAACTCTGGTAACAGGAAGCTGAGGCAGCTCAGTGCTTTGGAATAGAGCACCACCCTTTTGTCTGATGGCATCAATATCTCCCTCCTTTACGTCTTCAAAAAAGGTTTCGTAAAAGTTATCCTTGCCTGATGTCTCTTGCCAAACTCTAGCCATAGCGTCTGTCAATGCCATCTGGGCATCAATCTCCTGCTCGGTTATTGTTTGCTTCCCTGTTTCTGCGGAGCGGAGGAGTCCTGCATTTGCGATTCTTTGGATGGAGCTTTTGACTTGTTCTCTTTTTGAAGAGACTCGTGCAGGTCCTTTAGGTTCTGCTGGCTTAGTTGTGGCTTTGGTCTTGGGTTGAACAGTCCGTAGTTCGGGCTGTACCCGCTCAGTCGGTATAGCTTCATTTGTATCTTGTTTAGTTGTTTGTAATGGTGTTACTTCTTCTTTAGTAGGAACAGGAGACACAGCTGGAGATACAGCAGGATTAATTTCATCAATATTCCGCTGCATAAATGCAACTACATCCCTATGTAAGTTAAACTTATTTTGAGCTTCATCTATTAAACTTTCAATAGTATTCTCTTTAGTCTTAACTCTTGATAATAATTCTTTTGCTTTATTTATTCTATCATCAATGGAAGCATCTTCCTCTATTAAAACAGGGATTAGTTTTTCGCCTCTTTCTTTAGCAACAGTAGCTCTATTCCTTCCCTCTTGATTAAACCTTCCGCCTTCTGAATAGCTTAAAGACGGCATATCTATTTTATCTCCTTTTTCTATACCTTCATTAATCTTGGCCTTAGATAAGTCTAATATACCTTCATCTTTATTTGTTTTAAATCCTTCTCTAACTCTCTTTAGGTATTCATCAGGACTCATCATCTCTATCCTTGACTTTTTACCTTTATAAAAAAATTGATACCCCCGTGCCCCCCCAATTTCGTCTGCAAGAATATCTGTTTGACTTGTTGAAGATGCCTTCTCTTTTGAGAACATTCCATCATAAGACACAAAATCAGGATTATCAAGTCCCTTATCTTTATCTATTGGATTTACTTCTTCTTGGGCACCCGCTTCGGCAGTGACTTGAGGTTCTGCTTGGGGTTCTCCTTGCGCCACTTCTTGGCTAACTCCGGTTCCTGACTGAACAGGTACTTGACCTGCTGCTTGCTCTTGAATGGCATCTTGTTTTATAGTTTTAGGTTTACCAATAATTTTATAAGTAGTAGGCTGATATGGGTCATCAGGCTCTACTTCTTCTATTTGAAAATCAATCTTCTTGTATGAATTTGCAAGGTTACCAATGATACCCTGAGCTTGCTGCTCAGTGAGTGCATCATCAGCATATTCTAAATCACCCTTAGGGGATTCAATAAAGTTATAGTTAGCGCTACCATAGGAAAGTACTCTAGGCTTAGTCTCCTCAAGAACTTTTACAGTCTCTCTTAAAGATTCATTATTAGAATCAACCTGAGCTATCTTCTGCTCTACATCTTTAATTGATTTATCAATCTCCTCAATCTCCTTATTAGATGTAGCTCTAGCTCTTCTTCCTAGCAACGCTGTAAGCACACCGTTCATTATGGCGCCTACTGTACCTCCTACAGCGGAAGCCTCTCCTACACCATCTAAAAAGCTTCTGGTGGAGCCATATATAGCATCTGCTGTTATGTTCTCATAAACAGCTTGAACACCTTCAGTGATAAATTCTTCACCGCCACCAATCACTGCTCTCTTTAATACTTCAACTCCTTTATTACCAACTAAAGCATTATCCAATCTCTTGAATAAATTATTTACTGGCAACATCTCCAGAGGGAAAGTCATCACTGCATTTTGAATTGCATATCCAAGTGCCTCATTCTCTGTGGCCCCTTCTAGTTTTGCTTGTTCGTATGATGGTGCAGCTACCTGTGAAATAGTTAAAACTCCCTGAGGAGTTCCTATTCGAGACACTACGTTTTTACCATAGTTAGCAACACCCTGCATTGAAAGGCCTTTTTTACCAGCCTCCTTAGCAATAGCCCTAGCTCCTCCTGAGATTGCTCCAGTAAGTAGTATAGGAATCATTTCACCTAAAGCATTGGCAGTTTGTCCCCAAAATCCAGACTCAATATCTTTATCTGTTGGGACAAAATCATTTACTAAATTTTTCCATTCACCTGCAGCTTGGTAAAAATTAACATTAGCTGGTCCGATTGGAATGGATATATCAAGCGCAGAAGTCTCATCAACTATGCCAGTCTTTGCAGCTAGGTTTCGTGCGGCAGCTGTAGCTATTGCGGCAGTCTCTAAAACTCCAGCTGGAAACTTGACAGCTCCTTTAGTTAGAACTTTACCTATTTCTCCAACTACCTTAGGGATACTCTTACCTATAAATTCAGGGGCTCTACCCGTAGTCTTAACACCAGAGATGCCCATTGGGCCAAACATTACCTCTTCAGTATACTTTGGTTTTGTAGGCTGTTCAGGTTGAACAGATGGTATTTGTTGAGGCAAAGGCTTCCCGGGCTGATACCCGAACTTAGCCATTTCAGGAGTTGCTTCAGCTGATACGGACGAAACCGAAGAACCAAGTCCCGAAGGTAATGCCGTAGTATCTTCTTTTTTTTTTAACTCTGCTGGCATTTCAGGCTCCTGACCTGAGGCTTTTATAGGGGATACACCCATCAATACTTTATAATCTTCTATTGATTTTTTGTATCCATTTTGTACGGATAAATTATAAATATCATTTAAAGCATTTGAATTGGTAGAAAGCAATGTCTTAAATTCATCAACTGATTTCTTGTATCCATTCTGTACCGCTAGGTTGTACGAGTCTATAATAGCCTGTTCGTTCATCTTGTATGCTTGTATGTATTAATTAATATCCTGCCATAACTCCACTAGTCTTTCTACTTGTCTTAGGTAATAAACTTAGTACGGCCTCAGCTGCCATTTCTTGTTCCTCAGCAGTTCCTCCCTTAGCATAAGTTTTAATAATAAAGTCCTGCAGATTTTTAAGTGCAGCTTTATTTTTAGCTGGGTCTCCTACTTTATATCCTTCTGATTTTACTCCATTAACATCAACAAAAACATTTCCTGCTGCATTATAATCAAATTTAACTCCTGACAGTTTTGGTGAAATGAACTTGTTAAACTCATCTGTTAAGGCTTCTCCGCTTTTAAGAACATTAAGATATGGAGTTAATTTAGGATTTTGAACACTTTCAGAAACAATTGTATTTAGCTCATCTAATGGCGCCTGTTCAGCTGCTGCTGCATCAAATCCTGACGCAACGGTAGTCTCATTAAGCTGAGCCCCTTGAGGCAACAGTTTTTTTACTTCTCTAAGTACATCATCTTGGTTTAGTCCTGTTTTTCTAGTAATAGGTCCAATAAATGATTTTATAAATGTTAATGGGTCAGCAAGGGTTTTTCCATCTGCTCTAAGTTTAAAGGTCTGAAGATTTCCGTCTTCATCAGTAATACTAATTCCATCTTTTGTTTTATTAAATGGAAGACCAGTTAATCCTGTAAGAAACTTAGTTCCAGAGTCTGATTCATTAGCATTTCCTGTAGTAGCATATATCAAGTTCTGAGCTACGTTTACAGCATCTGCTTTTTTCTCTGCCCTACCAATCTCAGCTTCAGTTCTAGGTCTTCTTTCTTGAAGCTCAACCTGACCACCTGTTTTGATTTCTTGTTTTCTAGTGACCATGCTTAACAATTGCTGAGTCATATAGTCTTCAGCCTTCTTCTCTAGCTGTTCTGAGAACTTATACTCTGCTCTGCCTGTATTAGGGTCTATTACTTTAAGAATTAAGTTAGGGTCTTTAGCTGCCACATTAGGGTCCATAGTAACTTGCACGCCTAATGTATCAGCAAGCAATGATGCTTTTTGAAATGGGCTAGAAATAACAGCTCCAACAGAATCTCTAAGAGATGTATAATAATCAAATAATATTTGACCAGTAACAGGGTCGATATCTTTTCTGTTTCTAAGGTCCTCTACAGATGTAATAGTGCCTAGCTTACTTAATGTAGCTGGGTCTAATGTAGATTGAATCTCTACACCTAAGCTATCAGCTATCGGAGTCAAAGACTCCCTAACCCTAAACTTATCTATTCTTGTGTAGATAGCCCCGTCTATGTATTCCATTCCACGGGTACTACCATCCTTTAGGCCCATTACTTTTTGGCCATTAATTTCCTTCTCTTCTTTTAAACCAACATTAACCTTTCCTGTAGGGGCATCAATAAAGAATCCTGACTGTCTAAAATTACCGTATCCTTGAATTTCTTCTAAAGCTTGTATTTCTAGGATTGATGACTTGTCTGTTCTTGCTCTCTCCATTAACTCACCGTATTGAGCTTGGAATTCTTTCATGGCCTGAAAGCCTCTTGTCGTTCCGTCAACTAAATTCTGACGGGCAACCATATAATCTTTTGGCTTCAATAAACCACTCTTTAAAAGTCTTTCTTGCTGAAGCATATACTGACTTGCTTGGTCAGCGAATCTAAGCGCCTCTTCTTTTGCGCCAACGTGTTCTCCTTGAGGAGCATTTGAAAGCTGTTCGGCATACTTACGTGTAGCCTCATCAATAGCAGCTTTCTTTTCTTCCCTTAAAGCAACCTCATCACGGAGCATATCCGTCATGTTCTTGCCTATCTCAGCCCAATTGACCTGAGACTCGGCACTACGTTCAGCGTATTTGTAAAATGTTGCCATTGATTATTAACCTCTCTTCATACTAGTTATAGCAAAAGGATTTATAAATCCTTGCTCAATATTTTTTACAAATTGATTTGCTTGAGCTTTTCCTTTAGCTCCTAAGCCAAGGTTTTGTCTTATCAGCCTAAGCGTTTCTGGGTCAGCTTTATTCATAAAGTCTAAGTATTGACCTCTATCCATTCCTGCTACTTTGCTAAAATCAGTTTCGCCAATTTTACCAAACTTAGATATTTTAGATTGAATATCACCAGATGTTAAATCTTGTTGCCTCATGCCTTGTCTCTCTAGTTTTCCAATCTGTCTAGCTGAAGCTCCTTTCTCAAACAATGGAGCCTGCTCAGCCAATTGACCAGTCAGACTAGTAAGCCCCTCCATGCCCTGTGCTGTTGCTTGAGCCCCTAGTTCCTGCGCATTAGCAGCAGCAAGCTGAGCCCCTGCAACTTCTTCAAGGTCTAGCTGAACACCAATATCTCTAAGCCGTCCCTCCTCCTGAGCGCTAAGCATCTCAAGTTGTTGCAGGTCCTGACCCATTGCACTTCTTATAGCACCTTGTCCTTCGTTGGCAGCCATCTGAATACGACCAGCTGTAGCTGCCGCACCTCTCTCGCTCTCAACACCAGCTTGAAGAGCCTGAGCTCCTTGTGCAAGCATGGCTTCTCTCTGTAACTCATAAGGCTCCTTCTGTATCGCTAACTTATCGTATACGTTAACCTCAAGCTTTTGACGTGCCTCTTGCATAGCCTTATCTGCTGCCGTCTCTGCCTCTCTCATCTTTCTTCTTTGAGTTCCAGCGTTAGCAAAAGACATACCTGTTGTAACTGCTGTGGTCGCTAATCCAATCCCTGCCGCTACTGTTGTGAACATTGCCATATTATAATACTTTTATCATTTCAGATGTGTATGAGTCTCCTTTAATGTATCCAAGTTCCTCATACGTCTTTATTAAACTTTGATTCTTAATAAGTGCATACACGTACTTGCATCCAACTAATCCGCATATTTCAGTCAATCTAGAGACCAATAATTCAAGTGCGTATTTCCTTAGTTCTTTCTTGGTATAATACTTATTAGAAATAATCCAATCTACCCACCCTACTTTAGAGTTAGTAATATACATATATCCTGCGCAAATTGGAACATCACCGTCATAAACTATGATGCCACCTTTGCCATCATTAGGGAGGAAGTCCTTTTGTGGAGGCTCCCATCCCCATTGGCCCCACCATTCTACAAGGATGTCTTCGTAATCCGTTTCGCTTAACTCTCGTATTGTTAGTGCCATGCTATAACAAAGATATTAATTTTAAGGGAAACTTTTCATTACGTCTGCCTCAACAGCATAGAGCTCAATCTTATCCGTGTAAGTATTCTGCATATCAAATACGCAGTAATGACCAAGCACTCCATGAGATTCAGCAACTGAATTCTTGACGTAAAATATAAACGCATCCTGAATAGGTATAGGAGTCGTTCCTGCTATCGTGGTATCAATTGTTATCTGATTAATACTGCTAGGCAGATTTACTGTTATAGCCGTTACTCGGCCAGCCAGTACAGGCGTTCCATAGGACGGAGGAAGTGAGAAATACAAAAGGTCTCCAATGCTTATGATGCTGCCAATAGAAACGCTGATAGGGAATCTGATTACATTCCCACCAACAACCTGACTGCTTTGACCAATACCATTCACACTTCTTAGGGACAGTTCGCCTGCAGCATTGTTTCTAATGAAAGCAAAGTATGTGGCTTCTTTCTTCTCAAACCAATTCAATTGGATAAAGCCTGACACCTGTATGTCGGTCTCTAATGTAAAGGCCCATGGAGCATCTCCCTGTATGTCTATCGTTTTGAATACCTTATTCTCTAGTACAGAAGTGTTAAACACACTCTTCATTCTAGTTGGAGTAAAGTCTGCATTTGGTGTACCATTCTTGGCCTGCCAAGGAGTGTAGAACGTGTTCCTTTCCTCGTTGGTATTGTGCCTGTATAAATCCCCGCCCTTAAACGTATAGAAATAATTGTTCATCCCTATCATCCAGTCAGGATAATAAGAATAGAAGGAGACCCATCCGGGCCCCGCTTCGCTGTATGTCAGTGTATAGTTTGCCATAATTATTAAGGACAAGTTCCAAATTGAATAATCACTCCATTAGAATCCACTCGATACCAATTGTTAGCACCCGCAGCTGTTGTCTTGTAGTAGCCCGTGCTTAGTTTAAACTGACCATTAACATCACTGAATACTAGGTCATATAAACCAAGTACTCCAGCGGCACCATTTACATGAGCCACATAGAATGTCTGGTCAATAGCGTTAACACAAGCAGTTGAGCTGTCAAAATTATTAAGACTAGATGCAAATGATGTTAAAGGAGCTGCACATAGAATTTCTATATTGAATTCAGTTGTTGAACAAATTCCAATAAGACTAAGATTCATTATGGATGGACTAGCTGTAGGCTTTGGTATTACCATTACGCATAGGCCCGGAGCTGATGCATTAGTTTGCATTTGCCCAGACAATACAGTTACAGATGTTTCTGTTCCTAATGAAGCAAAAGTAGTTCCATTATACTCAAACTCATCAACATTAGAATAAGGAGAGTTCGCCACTATATTACAATCAAGAGCTGTTTCACCAACAAAAGTATGTAATCCTGCAGTGCCTTGACGCCATCCAAATGAAGGTGATGACAACCCATTATAGTTCACGCTATTATACGTGGCTAATATACCATCAGGAACTCCTTGAGGATTAAATTTAACAATTATCGCTCCAGTGTTTGTGCTTACATTTGTCTCAATATAGTACACACCTTGACCTCCACTACCAGTTATTGAGCCACCACATGGGATTGGAACCAGACAAGTACCAAACAAAACAATCGCTCCATTTGCATCTACCTGATACCATTCATTAGCCCCTGCATCACTGGTCTTATAAAACCCTGCTGATAACTTTGATTGCCCATTGGCATCACTAAATACCAAATCGTATAAGCCAAGAACACCACCAGCCCCATTCACATGAGCTACATAATACGTTTGGTCTATAGCATCAGCGCAAGCCAATTCACTATTAGCATTCACTGTGCTTGAATCAAATGATGGCAACGAAGCTGGACAAGCTACTGAAATACTGAACTCTGTTCCAGAGCATGGTCCAATAAAAGTAAGGTTCAATATAGATGGGCTTGCTGCTATTTTTGGGATTACCATCAATGTATTTCCCGGTGCCAACGCTGTCAAGTCCATTTGTCCTGCCAATATACTTACAGATGTATCTGTACCTAGAGCGGCAAAATCTGTCCCATCGTACTGGAATTCATCCAAAGTATATGGAGAGCCTGCTACTATACCACAATCAGCAGAAGCTAATCCAATATAAGTAGGTAGCCCTGCTGTACCCTGAAGCCAGCCGTATACAGGTGAAGACACACCATTGTATACAACGGTATTGTAAACCGCCTTAATGCCATCTGGTATGTTCAGAGGATTAAATCTAATAACAACAGCGCCTATAGCCGAGCCTAAGTCCGTGTTAAGGTAATAGATACCTTGAACACCATCTGCAGATATAGTTTCCCCACAAGGGATAGAACAAGAAGGACAGGTTTGCTGAGGCAGAAGTACGCAGTCAACTAACTCCCTTGATATGATACCATCTGAGTAGAATCCATTTGGAGCACATACCGTTAAAGCTGCGTTTGTGAACACAGCTGTAGCGGAGCCTAGTGATGGAGCGTTTAAATAATACGTTGAGCTTGTGGCCATTTTATTTTTTGGTTTAACTTACTTCGCATCCGCAGCAAACATCAATTACAGTCGTGCTAGAGTAGCACAATGTTACAGGAGTAGAATCTCTTAAATCCCAAACAAGATACAAGTAATCCTGCAAAGCAGGCACTGTAAATTCCGCATAATTAATATTACCACCTCCTTGATTTGGTGTAGCTGTACTCGCTAATCCTAGCAACGTAGTTATGTTTGCAGGAGTATTGGTGTACAAGGTATTTGACATCAAGTATTTGAACTTGTCTGTAGCAGGGTTGAACACAAAAGTATCTGTAGATAATTTGTTACAGATAATTCTCAATGTACTTCCAGCAGGAGCGAATGCTCCAGAGCCAACAGGTCCTGTCAATGCACTGTATCTTGATACCAAGGGATTCTCGACAGACGATGAGAACGTGGTAAGAACAGATTGCAATGGCGATGTAAATGCGCCATTGGTATATCTATACTCGGTATGTATACTCTGCCCTGCTTCGAAATCATTTGTTACAACAATTTGAACAATTGTGACACTCTCAGCTACCGTACACCCAGCAATTACAGAAAGGACTATGTCTCCTGTGTACTCAATAGTTATCGTTGCACTCTCAACGGATATGTTATCCTTAGGGAATGAAAGCGTACCGCTGGTAGTTTCAGAACCTGTAGTAAATGTGTTACCATCATACACTACAGTTATCTCAAATGTAGCTCCGACACTAATTGTCTGAACGGTATAGTCGATATCTGATGTACCTACAGGAGCCCCCAAATCTACACAATACTCAAATGTTTTAGTTTGAGCTGGCAATGTGCTTAAAGTAAACGTCTGCAATACACCACAAGCCAAGCACTCTGGGTTCAAAGGAATATCAGTTTCATTACTAGAAAGAACGTACTCATTCATGTATGGGTCAAACCCTCCAAGCTTCTGAGTAGAGTATGAGGCATTAAACTCATCTCTAAACCAAGTACGCATACCAAGCTCAGAGATGACAGCCAATTGGTCATTGCCTGTAGAATTACCTACCAACTGAATGACAGCTCCTCTCTTTACATCAGTAAAGAATCTATTGAAGCCCCACTGTACGTAACTCTCAGGGTTGAAGCTGATGCCATACTTCTCCGTTCTTGCAATTTGATTACCTAGCACCTCAGGTACAGATGCAATAACACCGCCACCTGTAGAGTCTGAGATAATGTTTTTGCTTGACAATACATAAGATATCTTGTCTTCTTGAAGAACAAGAATGTCTGTCTCTCTACCATCTAGGATGTAGATATCTCCAAATGATGGCTCCAGAACTTTAAAGTTAAGTAAGCCAAGGTTAAACTCGTTGAGCTTATTTACATTTGACTCAGCGCTATAAACACCGCTGTAAGTAATATCCGCAAATCTATCAGCTTCTCTGTAGTCCTGAGCAGAAACGGTAGTTACTCTGTTACCAAAGTTAAAGAAGTTGCCAACCAAAGAATCTCTAATCTTATAGCTTTCCGCACCATTACCAAACGAGAAACAGTTAAAGAACTTAGTATCTACAATTGCAGGTGTGGACGTAGCAATATTTTGATTTTGAATATTGCCCTGATGGTTTCCATTTACAATAGGAAATGACATCTCATTCTCAAAGAATACGTCAGGCAAAGCCTCTGATGGCTCAGTTTCAAATATTATTATTTTATCAGAACGAAATACTGTAATTGTTACTTCTACGTTTGAATCTCTTCCTCTTGGATTAGTTATCCCTGTACAAGAAACAGTTCCTGTAACCATCAACTGAAGTTGATTTGTTACAAGGTTTCTATGAAACTTATAATAGTTAGTGCAAGTAGCTGTAGAAATGGTTGGAGGAGTAACATCAGTATATCCCTGAAACACATTCTGAATCTCGCAAGCATTTCCTCCAACTACCTTAATGCCGTCATTCAGAAATTGTTCAATGTTTTCACCAACAAACCAATCATACATATTGTCGTATGAGTTTGCTGAGATAAAAGTTTTTTCAAGCGTGTTTCTTCTCTCCTCACAAGCATTGCCGACACCGCCTCTGAATTGCTTTATTGACATCACAATTCTGCTTCCTGAAGGAACATCGTAGTCATCCCAGTCTGTGCCATTAAACACATTCATTGGATAGAACAAAATAGGGTAGTCCCCTCCATTTTTTTCTTTTACGAATACTTTTCCGGGAGCAATAATCGCATTCTCATCTTTAATAATATTAAAGCTGTTCGGATTAATCTTCACATATACACCAGCTGGAACAGGGATAAAAACTGCAGGGTCATCTTCAGTTGGTATCTCTAGAAACCCTGTAGGCTGAGAAGATTTCTCTAACACAGTTGCGTACACGCAATTATTAGTTGGTCCCTCAGAGTCAGCTTTAACTATAAATCTATCTCCTACCTCAACCTTTCTAGAATTCTCTCCTTCTAACAAGAAGTAAGCGTTATTACTATCAGGGTCTTGGAAGAATATGCTGCAGTAAATCACCTCATAATTTTCCTCACTAGGCTTAATAACAAACTTGTATCTGGTAGCCCAAGCAGGAGGAAGTTGTGTTGATGGTATAGTTACCTGTATAGAGTTCTTTGAAGAAGATAATCCACAAGGAATATGAATGGTATTGTTAGGGCTGACAATTGCTGTCGTAGACCTGTTGAATTCATCCATGTAAACAATAGCAACCTCATAGTCTCTATTGCTATGAAGACTTTGAGTATTTCCTATCTCTTGAAAGCTTGCCTGAGAAAAAGATATAGAGTAGTATTCGTAAGCCTCTTGAGTAGGCGTGACAAGATTGTCCACATATTTCATTGCGGGAATCTGCAATCCTATCTGATTACTAGCAGGAGATGTTAATATCCCTATTGGCTGATTGATTGAGCTAATGCCACTTGAACTCTTAAATAAAGGGACCAAGTTATTTGGCAATTCGCAATTAAATTGGTCCGTAAAAGTTATCCCATTACAAGCATTCGCAACTGGAGCTATATTTGAAGTTGTCCCTATTGCATCTTGAAACTCTATACTAGAAGCCAACTCATACACTGACGTGTAGTTTTTGGATAAGAAAAATGCAAAGTTAAGTCTTATGTTTTCTGTAGTCTGAGTTGGGAAAGGTAAATCTCCTGACCAATCCTCATGCTCTAAAGTAATATCTAAATTTATAGCGGCCCCCTCAACTAAATCTCTTCCGTCTAAGTCAATGTATACAACAGAGTTGGGTACATTTAAAGGTCCGTCAATAGAATAGTTTCCTGACTGAGTATTTGTATCTACGGTTGTTACTCCAATTTCCTCAGAAACCAAATCAGTAGAATACTCAATCATTAATGGAGCCCCATTTACATCAATCAAGTTATACCCCTCTACGTAGTTACCGTACATTAAACGGTTACCCATAATAGTTTGAGCCTTAGCAAATCGAGGAACGTTGTCATAAAGCCTCAATAACTCAGACTCAGATAGGATTGTAAATATCTTGTTATTTGTAAATGTGTACTCATAATCTGTGTTATCAAGCAACCCTAGATTAGTCTTGTCAAGCTTCTCAATAACACGGATAATATTTGCGTCAGCCTTCTTGAATAGCAAGTCAATGCCAACTACTAATGGACCTCCTGAGTTGTATGTGATGATTGCTGAGTTGCACAGGTTGACCATGCCTTCGTTCAAGTAGCTATCAACACTAAAGTTGAATGCTTTAGGAACAAATGCTGGAGCAGACCACTGAGATGTGGCACTGTACTCACCATCTTCATATTTATACCTGTAAGCAAAGCAAATAAATCTAGTCTCAAGATAATTCTCCTGACCATTATTTACTGTAGGCTGAACTGCTGGAGCTTCTACTGGTGGCTTTTTAATTACCAACAAAGACTCAGCACTAACCTCATCAATGTTTGTGATTGGGTTAGGATAGTTCTTTTGAACATTTATAACTCTAGGCGGATTGTAGTCATCTGTAAAAAACAGAAGCTTATTATCCAAGATGTCTACCCCTGTGATAAGGTAGTTGGAGTTAAAATTCAAAGTGGTATTTACGTTACCACCATCATTAATTGAAATGACGTGATAGGTCAATATGTTTGTGCTAACATTAAACGACACTATCAAGTCTAGCTTGCCTGTGGCTCCAATAGGAAAGTTGGGGTCGTGGACAAACCAATAAATAGTTTCGGTAAAGCTATTCTCAATAGCTCCAATACATTTTGCAGAAGCACTTAAAGGAGTCCCATCAATATAGCTCAATGAAGTCAAAGGAGTATTGCCTTTGGTGTTTTCAATTACACCAATCTCAGAGTTCTCAGTAGAACCCATCCGTATATTCATGGCATCAATATATTCTCCGTCAGGGACAACTCTTTGGTCATAGACCTTATTCATTCTCCCTGCTGTGAAGTTCCTGCTAAACTTTGCCATCTTATTTAATTTGCTTGTCTAATCCTCTCAAATTCATTAAGAGTCTACCCGGATGAATATTACTGATTCTAATCTTAGCGTTTCTCAGTAAGGCTGATTTCTCCTTACGAGCACGAGCAACAATATATTCTTGAACTCCTAATTTGCTGCTCAATATTTCATACTGAATATAGGCATAAACGTACTTTTCAAATAATTTATTTACCGTAATCTTTGAGTTATCTCCCTGCTCCATGCCATCAGACACGTACTCAACAATACATGATTGACCAGCCATTGGTGAATCAAAGTTGATTACACCAGCTTTTCTATCAATGTTAAAGGTAGGGTTGAAGTTAGCCGTCTCAGTATTTAAACCATAAGCGGCACCAATGTTCCCTTCAAAATACCACATCCCATCATAGTTCCACCCTTCGTTACCATCAAATTGATTGTCCTTATTGAGGTATATACTTTTCTTGATACTTGTGATGTTGTCTAAATCAATCTGAGAATACTCAGGAGACAATGCGTTTCCATTTTCATCAAATAAAATCCTGTATTGATTGTCCTGAAGATATGCTTTAGATGATAAGGTCTGAATGTTTTCAGACAATGGTCTCAACCACCCGTCCTTGTAAAGAGATATTCTCACCCAGTTGACATAGTCAGAAGGCAAGATGTACTTTAAGTTATCAGAGACGGTAAGCTCCAAAACTTTTATCTCCTTAAAAGCATCGTAGTTCAACTCTTGAATAGCCCTCTTTGCGTGGAACAGTATTCTGTATCGCTCCTCATTATTCACCAATGAGTGGTTGCCAGAGTACATCAACAAGAAGTTATTGACAATATCCTGAAGGCTCACATACTGATAAGAGCCCCAATTGGCATCCTCAGGAACAACGCCACCATTTTCGTAATACTGATATTGACTGATGTATGCCATGATTATTGTGATTGTTTTTGTTCTTCATTACCACCAAACTGTACTGCCTCAATCTCACGTATAGACATCCCTGCATACTGAAGAATCTTTGAGACAAGTTTTATCTCGTCTTCCAATGGAACTTCAAAGTCTTGGTAGTCAAGTTGAGATTGATTAAACACTGGCTCACCATTTGCCAAAGTAACATACGTCCACTTCGGGTCTTTTGGATACCTAAAGTAATTTGCATCAACCTCGTTTGGTAAATTAATACTAGCAGGATAAACTGTAAGGGATGAGCCCTCTTGTGTGTAAGCAGGATATAGTTCGGTAGGAGCTGTAAGGTTTGAGTTTACAAGCATTGTAATTTTTGAATGAGTAACCTTCTCTGCTTCACCTTTGAATACTCTAGTTGGACCAGATGCATCGTAACAAAGAACCTTGTTAATCATGAAGTAATCAAATCCTGTAGTAGTCGCAGATGGAAGAAAGAATCTATTTGAAGCTGGAGTCACCTGAGTAAGAGTAGATGTAACTATGAATGTTTCAACTGCTTCCTCTACTGCTTTACGTAAGTCGGCATAATCAGTTCCTGACATCCGAGCATTCTCCATGTTTATTATCTTATTGTACTCAGAAAAGTACTCTTCAAATACTTCCATCTGAGCCTGCTTGGCAAACAAGTTAAAGTCTGACGGAGATATGTACCCGTAGTTGTTCTTGTTCAAAACGGATAGTACCGTATTTCTAACAGAGTTTATCATTTTTTCGCCTTTTTACAAATATACATAAAAAAAAGAGGGCACAAAAAATGCCCTCATTTCCAAGTATCAGCAAATCATTTTAACTATTTATGCCAATATAGCATCTAACATTCTCAGTGAATCAATACCTTCGTCACTCTGTAAGAATCCACCTGCAATTTCATAGGGGTCCTCACCATAAGGGATTGACATTATCTTCTTTTTGTTAGTCGCTGTATTAAACCAAATCTCTTTATCATTGTTTCTCAAAATCAATAACTTGTTTTCGAAGAACATTCTGATTTTAGCTTGAAACTTTAATTCAGGGTCATTCAATATATTCAAAAACTCTCTAGGGTCTGTCTTGGCAAATACCAAGATGTCACGCTTCAATTCAGCTGTGGACACAGTCGATGGGTCCTTGCCAAACATTACTCTAGTAAGAGTTTCAATCTGTTCGATAGTCAATTGACGAGCTTCTACTAATGCCTCTACCTCTAGGTTCAAATCATTGACCTCATCAGCTGCTTCTTTCTCCTTGTCTACTTCAGTAAATATAATTCCATTTAATGGATGGTAGTGTAGGAACTGCTGTAGTACAGGGTTTTGCTTTGGGACTCTTAGGAATCCATCTTCAAAGATAATAGGCTCAATGATTGCATTGCCATCTTGTTCGTCTTCAAATGGAGACTTCTGATTTGTTGCATATCTAAGAGCTCGATTGACATTGTTCTTCTCATCAAACCACATAAGAGGGAATCTAGGGTGGTTTCTTGATGCTAGTGTGTAGGAAAGTGGATTCCCAATTTTAAGTTTGTAGACCTTGTCTACAGGTGTAACCTTAGCCATTTGTTGTTAGATTTAATTTGATTTAAAATTTAAAATAGAGAGAGCCAAAGCGACTCCCTCAGTTAATTCTTACTTCTTTGCTTTAAGCTTATTAACTAATTGCTTAGCGGCAGCCTTACTCTCACTACGAGCTATGTTTCCTTTTGATGTAACTTTTCCAGTTGAATCTCTCATAGTATAGTTATAAGTCTGTTCATCTGGCTTGTTCATGTTTGTGGTATCAATTGACATTCTATATCCCTTTTTACCAACTGGAACATCCATTAATGGCGCTCTCTTATTAATAGTACTAGGCTTCTTTGCTGGTTCGTCAACAATTCTAGAGGCTTTTACTGTAACCTGAGGCAGTGTTTTTGGTCCCGGTCCTTTTTTCTTTGGTACTGGGTCTCCTCCCTTTTTCTTAATAGCCATGATGTTTTTTATTTAAAGGTTAAAAGAGGGGCCAATCGGCCCCTCTGTTTATTTATCATCCGTATCTGAACAATACGAAGTTGTTTGCACCCAAGGTACATACACAACGCTCAGATAGGAAGTTGACCTCCATTGCATCAAGGTCGCTGGTAGCAGCACCACCGGCAGAACCTGTAATCCAAGTCTTGTAACGTCTGTCTTCAGCTTCAGAAGCTCTGTAACGTACGTGCAAGAATGGACGCTTAGCGTTCTTACCCATGATTTGGTCATACACTGAAGTAGAACCTGCAGGAACCATCAAACCTGTGATAGTACCAGTTGCAGTAGCTGCAGTAGTATTTAGACCTCCACGCATAGTTGGGTCATTCAAGTACTTCCAGTCAGACTTGTAGAAGTCATAACCTCTACGGAAGCCAGTGAATCCAAGGTTCAACGCCATGTCAACATCGTTGTCAAATAGACCATAAGATGCAGCACCTGCAGCGTTAACTCCATTGTATCCGTTCAAGGTAGCCAACATATTGTCAATGTCGAAGCTAAGGCCACGATTAACGAACACTACGTTCTCTTCGATAGCTCCCTGCTTGTCAAGTCGAGATACGATAGAATCCCAATCAGAAAGAGAGGTTGGAGTACCACCGCCCCATACGTTTCCTCTGTTGTTTACAACATAGAAGATACCTTCAGAACCCATCATTCCAGCAGTCTTGGCTCCAGAACCAGTAGCGGCAGGAACTGCTTCAATCATTGCAGTCTCAAGATAATCTTCGAAACGTAGACGAGTCTCGTGCTCAGACTTCAAATACCAAAGGTATCCAGTTGCACCATTCTCGGTAGTTACTTCTACCCATCCAATCTGAGCCATGTCAGAACCGTTAACCGCATACTTATCTTTGATGATAATAGGGTTGTTAGAGAAGATTTCATCTTCAGATTCCAAAGAACCAACCATTCCGTTAGTACCTTTCTTGAATTCAGAACCGTAAATAAATACAGTACACTGAGTAGAAACTGCGAACGCCTGTCCAGCTGCCTCATAGAAAGCTACAGTGAAAGTAGTTGCAGAAGGTACAGCAGTTACGATTGCTTTGTTGAATACACCTGAAGCGTTATTCTGAATCATCAAAGTCTGACCTACACGGATTGCGATGTAAGTAACACCACTGTCAGCTACAGTAAAGGTTGCAGTGTTTGCACCAAGAGCTGCGGCTGAAGTTACGTCAGTGTACTTAATGTGTAGACGTCCTTGTTCTGCCCACTTAATTTGGTCAGAGTTAGAAGGCATCTCAGCTCCTACCATTCTAAGGAAAGAAGCGATGGTTCTATTACCATAACGCTCAAATTCTTTCTCATAAGTATCAGGAAGATACTGGTTCAAGAAGTTGAAGTTGGTAATGTAGTTTGTTTGCAAAGCTACCTGTTCTGCAGAAGGCTGCAGCTGATAGGTAGGGTTGTTTAATAATGCACTTGCCATTGTTTTTTAGTTTTTAGTTTTTACATTTTTTTTGCGCTGCGGATTCTCAGGTTTTTACCTGAGTCAGGGTTTACCGCCCTCACCTGCATTCCTCCTGTTGGCTGCCCTATTTCAGGAGCTCTACGCTCCGTCATATTAATGTTCTTGATTTTACGAGTAACATCGTCAGTAGCATCTGACATACCTTGCTCATAAAAGAACTTGGCAAACTTCTCAGGATTCATTGCCATGGCTAATGACCTGTGGTATCCCGATGCGTCTTTAATCATGCCGTTTTCATCCAAGAACTTATTGATAAAGTTCTGAGGAGTAGCCTGCATTCTTTTCAACTCATTGGCATCACCCGGAGCAAACGAAATCCTCTTGTCGTTAATGTTAAACTCAAATCCTTTGAAGTCTTTACTAAAGACCTCATCTGTCTTTTGGTCAAACCATTTACGCTTTCGATTAGTCTCCTCCTCTATAGTTTTCGCCTCACTAATATATTGTTTGTAGCTATCATACAACTCCTTCTCTTCATCGGAAACAAAGCCCATACTTGACTCAAGCGGGACTTTATATTTTTCCTTCTGATTGTTGAAGTATTTCTTAGCCTCAGCAATAATTTTTTTCCTAGCTATCTTAGCTTTCTTAACAGTAGACTCATCATCCAAATCTTCATCGAATGAATAGTCATCCATTAAAGCCTCAATATCCTCACTGTCTAATCCTTCTTGAGTAGATGTGAGATAGTTTCTTAGTAGCTCTTCTGAATCCATTGAATCGAAATCCTTATTCAATTGCAAGAAATCCTCGAAGCCTCTCCCTGTTTCTTTTTTATACTTTAAATAAGCAGCCACATCTTCAGGCAATGGCTCTGAGTCTTTACGCTCAGCAACCAAATCATCCAATGAGTTAATCTGCTTATTGTACCTTTTACCAATATATGAAAGAACGTCTTCGTCTTTAAAGTTAAACTCTACAGGCTCAGACTCTTCAATAGAGCCTTCACTACTTTCTACTAATGACTGCTCGTGTTTTTCAATCAACTCGTTTTCTACCTCTTGAACACTCTTCGGTTCAATGACGTCTAGTGACCTTACTTTGATTTCCATTTTATTAGATTTTATTTGTACAAACTTAATTAATTATTTTAACATTTTATCGAGGTTCAAATTCAGCCAAATCAAAACCATCTAAGCTGTCTTCATTTGATTCGAAACTCAAAGGAGGAAGGTTGTTCTTTCTTTGATTAATTAATTTAGATTGCTCGGTATTCTGCTGGCTAATTCTTTTAGCCTTGGCATCCTCCTTCATTTTTTCTCTGTCAGTCAGGCTTGTAACGTCCATACTTCTAAGCTGAAGATTGTACTCAAACTCTTCTCTCATCAGCTGAGATTTAAGCATAGCCTCACTCTTGCCCTTCTCAATATCAAAAGCTATCTCAGCTTGCTTCAACTGCATCTTTGCTTGAGTCTCAAGCTGTATCTTCTGCATAGCAGTCTCTGATGCCAATTGCTGGGCCTGCATCTGCTGCTGAGCAACCATAGCCTGCTGTTGCATCTGCATCTTCTCCTCTCGCTCCTGCTTCTTTACTCTCTTTAGTTTAAGTAACTGATTGGCAAGCTTCAGATTCTTTAGCTCTCTAATGTCAATAGCATCCTCAAGGTTAATGTCTCCTTTAGACAAAGCCATTTGAATGTTTGCTTCAAGCTGAGCTCTTTGCTCTTCATCAGGAGAAACCTCAATAAAGATACCAAAGTCGTAAATGTATAGGTCTTTAATCTCATTTAGGATAGAGACATTATACTTACCTATTTGATTGGCAAATTCGTCAGCAAAGTCAGAGTACTCTAATATGTCAGCAACTCTATATGTCAGTGCCTCTGACAAGGACCTGTAAAGGTACAAGCTGCCATCAAGTATGTGACGTGTAGCTGTGTTAGAGTTAAGTGCTGCTAGTTTCTGTAGACCAACTAAAGAGTTAGGGTCAGGCATAGAGCCGTCTCTAGCTTCGTTAAGACCGGTGACAGACCTAATCATGTCAATATAGTGATTCATATTGGTGATTAGCATCTGAGTCTTGCCAGCTCCTGAATTGGAGCTAAGCTGTTGAATAGGGACCCTAGCATTGTTAAAGTCTCCATCCTGAGTATAGCTACGTCCAATAACACTACCTGTCTGGAAGTATAGCCTCAATGCGTCCTCAGGATTGTAAGCGTTGCCTGTACCCAAGTCAATCTCATTAAGACCATCGGCATCAATGAATACACCATCAGGGACTGTACGTGCAATGACCTGCTGCAGCTTTAAGTGGGTGATTTGAATCAAGTCAGCAAATGGAATCATCCTTCTGCACAAAGACTCAATTACTCCCTTATACATACGAGGAGCACAAGCCACATAGTTTGGTAATGCGTGTTGCGATGCTGACTTTGGACGAACCATATTCTCAGACATCTTCCATTGCAAAAGAATGTTGGTACCCATAACCATGATACCTTCGTACCATACGTCAATAGTCTTCTCAATCTTTTCAAAGTTGCCCTCCTCCATCATTTCTGTTGGCGGGTTAAAGTTCTCATCCTTCTCAATTACTCTAGAGCCACCACCTTCAAGATTCTTTTTCTTGTAAACAATCTTCTTGGTGGTCTTATAATTAAAGTAAAGCAACGTGCAAGTGTCCCTGTAGAACAAACTGTTCTCATAGAACTGAGCTACATTGTAATAGTCATACCAAGATTGGCTGTACTGAGTAATCTCTTGTAGGTCTTCTTTTGTGAGCGATTGGTCAATCTTCATTAACTCAGATATTGGAAGAGTTTTAATTTCTCCCCAATAAAAACAGTCCTTAAAGAATGGGTCCTCGGTGTAGCTATAAATAATATTGGCAGGGTCTACGTAAGAAATCTTTACGCCTTCGCCCTGAAGGAACTCATGCTTAGCGACACCTATACCAATTACAGTTAAATCATAGTTCAATCTTTTTCTGATATCATCGTAATGATTCTCATCAAAGATAGTGTTGACAGCTTCCTCTTCAGCTATTTCAATTGCAGGCTTATAATTAAGCTGCATATATAGTGATAGCTCCTCATCAGTTTGAGGGAGCTCATCTGGATTCATAACAAAAGGATTCGCTCCAGTTTCTTCCTGAATAATCTCAAGTACAGGTTTTGCCACCATCTGGCTTTCAATCATGTCCTGATACTTACTACGCTTTGCCTGAGACATTGCATCCTGAGCATATGCCTTAACCTTAAATAGTCGGTCAGACATACCGTTAACAACAATGTCAATAAACTTAGGGAGAATAGGAACTGGAGTCCAGTCTAGGTTTAAGTAAGACAAGTCTCCGTCAATAGCTAATTCATTTTTATATTTACCTATAGGCTGCTCTCCACGAGCATATAGTCTTAATCTTCTGAAGCCTTGCCATTGTCCATAGTATCTACAAGAGTTTCCATCTTTTCTAAACCATTCATATTGTATAGCCTGACCAACTTGTAGACCAAAGGTGTCGGATTCTTTTTCAGCATCCGTGGCCAATTGGCTAGGAAACGATACCGAATTAATTTGGATTGTTATATTCTTCATTTGTCCAATTGACTTATTGTCCCTTCGTTCTTATATTTAGCGAAGTTAATAATTAATTTCGATTCTTTTTTTTCAGGCACGTACAGGTGCTTCTGATTCGCCATTATCGCAAGCCCTGAGCTGATACAAGCATCGAACTTTGTTCGGTCATTTATATCGAATTTAGCCCAATCCTCAAGCGTTCTTGTAAATGGCATCGTTCCCATTAGGTCCGCATCTCTATACTTCCCTTCTAAATCAAGGCCAACAAATTTCTCGATATACGACTCTATTGCTGAAGCGTGAGCTTGCTTGACATCTTCTGATGAGTTTGGTATTCCGCCTAACTCTCGTTCAGTCTTAGTCAATTTCGCAAACTGTTTGTCCGGTCTGTTAATAGAAAAACCTCTGTAACCCCTATTTTTTAAGTGATACAATAATCTTGGCTTATTGTTTTCAACCAAGATTGGCATCCCATAAAACACACAGGCCATCAGCACTTCTTCGAAAAATATCTCAGCAGTCTGTGGCCTTGCGATGTACTCTAGAAAGAACTCATTTGCTGGAGCATCATCCATGTGGAACTTAGTCATTCCATGTAGCGCTCCGTTAGAACCACGTCCGCCAACCACAGCAGATATATCGTATGAATCACATCCAAATGACCCAATATGTTCATTTCCGGGATATTTAATTCCATTACGAATGTGCACATTATTGTGTAGATGTTTTGGTGGGAACCAGCTAATTGAAAATCTTCCTCTATTATCAGGGGTCCAAATTACTTCAGTGTCTTTAATGCCATCCTTCCAAGAGAAGGAGCCCCTTGTAATGTAGTGCTCCTTAATCATGGAGTCATTGTAGTCTATCTGCTGATATATCTTGGTTAAGTTAAAGATAGATGACTTGCTCTCATCACGGAATGCGTGAGACTCTGTACGTGGAAACTGACGATAGAATTCATTCAGTGCATCTGGGTCACTCTTTAGTGAATCAACTTCCGCCTCCCAATAATCTATAGCACCATTTTTAATCCAATTGCCATCGACTCCCTTTATAGGTTGATTCGGCTTATTAAATACAGGATGACCATATAGGTCTATAAATCCTTCCATGTTCCATTCCATTGGAATAAATATGGCGTACATCCCACTTTTAGTCTGGCCGTTGGCATTACGAGTCTTTACGTTTGACTCCTCATAAATATCCTTGAAGTTCTGGCCACCTTTATTCAAGGCGTTTGATGTAGAGCCCATCATGCACTTGCCAATAATCTTGCTACCCAAACGTAGACAGGTCTTAGTTACACGCCAATTCTCTTTGATGTTTACAGGCTTGGTCCATTTACCAGATTCGTCATGGGCCAAGAACAATAGCTTCTCACCATCGTATGAGTTGTCTTCAGTATTCTTCCAGTCAATAGTAGTATCGAGTCCATCGATATCTGTATCATCTGATTCATACATATTCTTCTTAGTAATCTTGGATGCAGGAACACGGAATGCCAACTCTGTCTTTGGCTTATCCATACCGTCCATGATAGGCTTAAAGAAAAATGGCAGCCTACTATTAATAGGGACCACCTTATCGGTAAACATCTTCTTTGCATCGGCTCCAGTCTTAGACAAGATGCCAATACGTGCATCACGTGCAAGCGTGCCTATGTTTACACATTCAGATGATGACATGAATGAGAATCCTGAACGTCTAATCTTTAAATATATCATGCCAAATGACCTTGGGTCTGCACGACAGGCCTCCCAAAATATCCAGTAGATTCTATTGGCCTCACGGAAGTCAGGGTATCCTACGTCAATGCTAGACCATTGTAGATACATATAGTGTGAGCCTGTGATATAGGTCTTCACGCCATTGTTCATAAACCAAAAGCCTTGCTCTCTGCGGTCAAACTCCCGCTCGATGTAATCGACCCATCTATCCTTAAACTCCTTTGGCTTATCGTTCCACTGAAATATGGATTGAATCTTGGCCAGCTCCTTGGGGATATCTTCTCTCTCCCAATGCTGCTCAGCTTTAGATGAATGTCTTTGATGACACTTCTCGGGAGCAATAGGCAGGGCAATTTTCAAACCTGATATCTCTACCACATCCCCTATCTTGCCGTTCTTAGAAATAACAACAACATCGTACTGCTCGTTATACCCGTACAGCCACGACATCACTCTATTCTTGTTAGAGATTACTGCAGGAGGAATATAATCCTTTACTACCCTACACAGACTACTGCTTTGACCTTCGCTCTGCAAACCCTTGTTTAGTATCAGTTCTACTTATACCCTTATCTATCGCCTCTAAGCTTTCTTTCTCTGACTCTATTCTGTTGAGAATCTCAAACGCATCAAATATTGCTAACTTTTTTGTAGCCGCTGCATTCTTTAACCTGTCTGCAGCAAGCTCACCCTCTACATCCCCACTCTTGACTACACTCTCTTCGGCTACCTTAATCAATTCGTCTACTGCCTTGTAGCCTGCATTAATAATTCTAAGCTTAATTTCTTTCACGTCTTTCATTTCTTGTACTTTAAAAACGCAACCTGAATTAATCTAGCTGACTCACCTTCTCCAAAGTTCTCAAACAAATTTCTGGAGTGGAGTGAATCAGAATTAAAAGCAATCATTCTATTAAACTTTGAGTACACCATGACCAATGGGTTACTGTCTTGGTCATAGATTGTGGTGCCATCATCAACTGGGCACATCTCATTCAAGTACAGGATGCAAGTGATGTCTCCCATCATTTCATCGCTATGGATAAAGTTGGGCTCCTCCTGATTTAATGGAGACCTTCTTACAAAATTAAACTCTACCTTATAGTCAGGAAATAATTTAGATACAAATTTGGCAAACTCATCGTGACTTCCTCTAGGTTGTATATTTCTGAATATGTGCTGTCCATCTGCCACGTCCTGAAATCCATATGAATAAATTTCTGATACATAATATGTGGGGTCTTGAAGTACGTTGTCAAAAGATAGTAAATTCATAGTTTAATTGTTATCTGATGGTCAAAAATTCTGTAAAGTTTTTCTTCATCAACAGTAAACTCGTACTCACTATCAGGACTAAAGCATACCATGTCCCCTGATTTTATGCCTTGCGTTGAGAGGTATTTATTCGGATACTTCATAATCCCCATGAGTGGCTCTTCACTGAAAGGCTTTTTGATATAGCTTTCAGTGGCTTTAATTGGCTTTACAAAGCAGTACCTATCGTAAGCGTTCCATTCGCCATTGCTTTTATACATGAAGAATTGGTCGGGCTCAATAAAGAAAAGGTCATCTTTAAAGAATGACTTGCCACTCTTTTGACGGCCCTTCATGTCGTTGTAAAACTTAAAGACATTGTGGTGGACGAGCAGGATATCTCCAATTTCTACAGGTCCTTTGTATCCTAGCGGAGTCTCTATCACTTCAGCAAATCTATTGGAGAACTTGTGGTCCTCCTCTGATGTGCTTACTATCAGCTCTATACCACCAATGTCTTTTGTGTTGTCGTACCTTTTGCCGTTTACGGGCTTTGCAATAAAGTAAAATGGGGATTTCATTAGATATTAATATTGTATTCGACCGATACCGGTATTGTAGAATTAAATTCTTTCCAAAGCACCACCTCTAATTTATCGTTGATGATAAATATTTTAAATGAGTTCTTTGCCTCATCGAATTTAATCAAATGTATTTCATTGGAGTCACCTAGTATTCGTTGACCCACGATGTAATGCATTGCACTGCCCTTGTAATCTGGGCCTACCGATATCTTTCTTATGTCCATTAGATTTGATTTTAGTGGGGATATGCTTAATGCACCACCCCTAGTTGGTCTGTCCCTGTGATTCTGTACACGTTGCCAGCAACAAGCCCTGCTGCTAGTGCAGCTGCGTTGTTAGCGTATACAGGCACACTTGGTAGAGGCATTGATAGAATGCTTCCGATAGTATAGTTCTTAGTGATGTTGCTGTCCTGAGCATCAGTACCGATTAACTTATCGGTGTAGGATACTGTAGCATCTGTAGAGTATGAGCTTATCTTTGCCATGATTATTCAGCAGTTATAGGTTCAGGAGATGGCGGTGCATAGTCACCAGTAATGGTTAGGTTTAGCTGTGCTGCTACCCAGTCATAGGCATACTCATTTGTCTGCCATGCTTGATAGTCCTCTCCAGTCATAGTAAGATTCCCTTGAGCAAGTTGCTGTTGAGCATCACTCAAGATAGAATAATAAAATGTTCCTGAAGTGCTTAGATTGTCATTAATGCAATATGCATTTAGAATAGTTCCTTCATCTTGGGTTCCATTTACCCAAATGAAAATTGGTTCAATTGTTTTCATCGTTATTTTGTTTAAGCGTAAATATAGATAGTTTTATTTTTTCTTACTCCTGATAAATATCTAGACATATTTCTGTGATTCAAATTGTACAAGTCAGTAAGTTCTTTTAAGCAATAATAAAAAACTCCTGATTCAGTATCTAGCACTAGTCTAGCCTTATTTGATTTATCTCCCTTCTGAGCTTCAGACATTTTCTTTCTTGATTCAATAGATGCTTTTCTTCCATAGTTTGGATTTTCCTTTCCTTTTTTTTGACTACCAGCTCTTAACATCTTCATTCTTTCAATGGTCTCCTTAGAATACTTATGTCCTTTTGAGCTCACTGCATTCTTATTAAGATTGCAACACTTATCATCATCAAAATATAAATCCAAATAATGCTGTTCTCTAGAATTTAAATCATCATATAAACATTCTTCCAGTATTTCAAATGAAGGCATTCCGTACTTGTTGTAAACGCTTTGAATAAATCCACTTTTATTCTTGTTGTTAATCATTAAGTGCTTGTGACGATTAAACCTATTCTGAATATCAATAGACTGGCCTATATAAAAATAACCAGATTCTTCCCAGCTCAATTTATATATGCCTAGCTTTTTCATTTTGCCTCTAGTTGTTCGCCGTTTTTCCAAATGGTTACTGGTTCGATTTGTTTCATTTTATTAGTTTTTAAATTGATTCATTACTACAACTCTATAAGAGCCAGTGCTTATTAAATTTCCAGCTTGTACTTGTAAAACTCCTCCAGCTGAAACTAAAAGAGTTACAACACCATAATCGTTTCCAAGCGTCTCAATAGTTGTCGAAACTAACCTAGTACTCCAACCAAATGCGGTGTTGTAATAAACAAAATAAACTCTAACGGCTTGGTTTCTTCCATTTTCGTTTCCAAGAGTATAAACCTCATAGGTAATTAAATTTGTTGCGGTTAAAGTAATTGAGGTGTTTATTATAGCCGCACCATTTAAATTTCCAGCGGCATTATTTCCGTGATAAGTATAATTAGATTGAAATATAGTACCGCTAACTTGAAATTTATCTCCTCCGTCGGTTGTCGTTCCAATAAGCACGTTGCCGCCTACTGTAATTTTCATTTGTGGCGTAAATGTTATAGCGTTGCCAGCAGTTCCTGATGGAGCAGTTTCAAATATATGACTTCCACTTTCTTGATAATATTGAGATGCAGCACCATTATTTAAATACCTATTAACCGATGGGTTATATGTATTATTACCAAAAATAGTAAATCCAGCAACATCGTGTAAGGAAGTATATGTTCCAATTTGTAAAGCTATTCTTCCTGTTTGCCAAGAACTAGGGACAACCCCAATCCCAACGTTACCGACTGAGGTAATGCGCATTCGTTCCGATGGTGCAGATGCTGAGTTTTTTGTATAAAATGAAATATAATTATTATTCGCTGATGAGGTTGCACTATATATTCCTCCATAATCAACTCTAGAGCCACCAACTGACCAACGAATCCCGCTTAAAACATCTGTACTTCCTCCATTAGCTATTTCTAATATTGGGTTTGTGTCGTTACCAATCCAAACATTGCCGTTTGTTGTTGCAGTTAAAACAGATACCCCAGTAGGCGCTAAAACTACATTTCCAGCAGTACTTTCAACATACATTCCAAGATTCCCAGCAACGTAAACGTATCCTCTTAATACATCTGCAATCCTAAAGTTTATTCCTGAGTTTGTCGAACCATTGACAGAAATACCTCCAGCAAGTCCAGCAAATGCCGTTGCATTGCCAAAAAACCCATTCCCACTAAACCGCCCAGTTCCGTTAACGTCTAGCTGAAAAGTTGATTCTGTTGGAGGAGGACTTCCAATAAGTAGTCTACCACTAGACGTAAGATTCATTTTTACGGCATTGCTTGTGTGAAATCTAAGAGGTAAGTTTTCTCTTTGGTAAATATCTGCACCTGTTGAATCATTACCAATTACAAGACCATTTAAAGGCCCTAATCCACTTGTGCTATTTCCAATTGAAATAAATGTTTGAGAATCAGAAATTGAACCTACTTGTAATCTATATCCTGTAAATGCATCACTTGGAGTATTTCCAATCCCAAGGTTGCCGCTAGAATTTAAAGTTAGTTGACTCGTGCCATTTGTTTCAAATATTAAAGGTAATGCCCTTTGCTCTGAAATAATTGTAGCGCTTGCACTTGAATAAATTAAAGCAGATAACGTTCCATTTACCCTTGTAACATACCCACTTCCGCTAGTATTATTTGTTGTAACAAAAGTAAAATTTGTCGCAGTATATGGGGTTGCGGTATTTATACCAACTCCGCTCCCATTGTCAAATATCTGACTATTTCCAATCGTTGTACTGCCCGTAAACTTAGGCAAATAGTTAGTCGTTCCTGTTCCAGTGACTGGGTTAGTAAGCGCGTTTTGCTTGTTGTTAAATGTAGTCCAATCGGTACTGGATAGGAATCCACTTTGCGAACCGCTAGCTTGTTGGATTGTAATATTTGGCGTTGTGCCTCCGCTGGATGCTAAAGGACTTGACGCAGTAACCGCGGTTACATAAGTTCCAGCCGCTTGGTATTGCGGAATATTAAGAACGCCTGTAACGCTGCTATACGTAGCAGGACCACTAGTGCCTGTTGTTGTCAAACTAATCGCTGCTCTACTGCCTGATGTTACTTGGCCAAGTGTAGCAAACTCATTGTTATTGACAGCGTTGCTACCAATCACACGTCCCTTGAAGTTAGCAACCACACCTGCTGGTAGGTCAGCAATGGCTCCAGTAACTGCGTTAACCACGCCTGTAGTCTCTCCAACAATAATGCTTGAAGCGAACTGCTGCACGCCTGTGTTGTATGCGTAGATAGGATATCTGCCTGCTGGGTTGTTACCGTAGTAGTCTAGAAGGTTTGAGTTTACAGATGCACTTAAAAGTCTCTCTCCTGTAACAAGCACACCTCTGAAGAATGATATAGGGGTAGTTGTAAGTCCAGTTCCACTTCCGTTATTAAATGTATTGACAAGACTCCATGTAGCCTCACCACTTGGTGCCAACTCATTTTGATTGTAAGCTACCTTTAGCGCATAAATATTACTTGTATCAATCTTAAAATTCAACACATCTATAGCAGCCCCAACCCTCATAATGGTCTTGAGGCCTGTGATAGTTTGGTCAGTTGCTAGAGTAACATACCCTGCTAGGGAAGGGATATCAGAAGTCAATGCCAATGTCCCATCTGCATTAGGCATGGTGTAAACTCTCTCCGTATTATCAGTTAATGAAAATACGTTTAAACGAAAAGCTTTCCATATACCTAAACTAGTGCTAAACCCAAATCTTAATAAATAAGCAGAACTTGGAGTTATTGTAGTGTATCCTAGATTAATTACTGAAGAATTAAGGGATTGTTTTAAAAGTAAAGCTCCAGAATTAACACCACCATTAGCAATTAAATTATTAGAAGACAAATTGTAGGCCCCTAAATCAACAGATTGAGTAGCACCTGTGTAAGGAACATATCCAGTAAGGTCAGTAGTATAGTTAGGAATATTAAGTGTATCCCCTATTAACGTGGCAGGGCCAGTTGTCCCTGTGGTAGTAAGAGTAATAGAACCCTGAGCTCCAATGTCACTAAGGACTTCCGCCCCTGTTCTGTACTTAATTACTCCTCCGTCAGATACAATGAACTTATCAGTATCTGTTACTGCATTTGCAATTGTCTCAATGTATACGTTGCCCTCTACTGAAAGCTTGTGCCCATTGTCTACTACACCATCGCCAAGTATGAAATTACCATTGGCAAATAGTCTTGACACCTGAGTGCCAGCTATAGACTGAACTACTACACCATCGGTGTAGCTATGCACAGTTGACCTCGGAGAACCGAAGTTGTTCATCTGAATTGAGTACGTGTAAGCAGTCAATCCAATGTTTGTGAAGTTTACCGTACCCCCGGTTGCGCTATTGTACTGAAAGTTAAATGTATCAGGGCCATAGGACAATGGGCTATCAACTAATGATGTAGCACCACTCCACATGGGTAAAGTAAATATCGTACCAGTACCTGTTACAGGATTGGTTAATGCGTTCTGCTTGTTGTTAAATGTGTTCCAGTCAGTGCTAGACAAATATCCATCTGAGCTTGCCCCTGACTGTGTGATTCCTATCGTACCTGAGCCTGTAATAGTACCACCTGTCAATGGACCGCTGGTACCAACACTAGTTACAGTGCCTACGCTCCAACTCCTATCAGCAGTCAAGTCGTATGTTACACCGTTGATAGTTAATGTCCTACTGCTCGATACTCCATCAGTAATGCCGTAACCAGCTAATGTGGTAGGCGTGCCTGTAATCTTGGACCACGCAAGTGAAGTAATCCATGTTGGGTTAGCATAGCTCTGGTCTGTACGTACATCGCCTACAGTCCATGTTCTATCAGCAGTTAAGTCAAACTGGACCCCATTGATAGTAAGATTTCTTGTTGCTGGAGGTGCTCCAACATCACTGAAGGTAAGCACAACAGCACCAGTGTAGCCGTTAACGCTAACGACAGCATCGGTATTGTCTACCTTCTCCCAAACACTTCCGTTAAATATGGCCCAGTCACCTAGCTGCCAGTCAGTAATGCCATTAAGATTGGTTGTTCCTGCAACATTTACTACGTAGTAATGGCCCTGTACACCTACTGAGCTCTGTAAGAATGGTACGTTAGTAGCCGCATTCCATGTCCCCTCGTAAGTTACTCCACCTGCAAGCCCATTGATTTGGTTCTGTACCTTGCCAAATGCTGTAAGGATGCTGTCTGTATCAACCACAGTACCGCCAGTAATATTCAAACCGGTCAATACTTTACTGATTACAGCTAGGTTGCTTAATGTAACTGTAGCATTACCCGGGCCCATAGCAGTAGCCTCACCACTAAGCTGAGTGATGTAGTTGCCCTGAGCCTGATACTGTGGGATATTAAGAGTCTTGCCAATATAGGTGGCAGCACCACTTGTACCAGTGGTTGTTAGTGTATCAATTGTGTTTAAGTCCCAAGACCTATTTGCACTTAAATCAAATGTTACAGAATTAATTGTAAGTGTTCTAGTCTGAGGCGTATATACTGTACTGTCTAGGCTGCCATTAGCCTTTACAAACTGACTAGCAAGGCCTCCATCTACAATAAAAGATGACGCCTCAATACTAAAGGCGCCTAAGTTTACATTGCCAGTAGCGCCAACGTATGGCACAAAATCATTTGAAATGAGAGTTGCAACATCCCCCAGCGAAAAGTTTTTGGTGATATTCAAATCATCTACATCGGTCCCTATGAGTAGGTCATTGAGGGTAGGAGTAGAAATTATGGGGTATGTACTTATCCGTGCCATTCGCTGTCAAATAATTAAACAAATATACTAAAGATAAGCCTTATTTTTTAAAGAAGAATCTAATCGACAAAATGACGATTGGAATCAACAACAGCCAAGCCATATTCAAAGCACTGGGATTCTTGTCTATTGACTTGTCGTAAGTCTCTGTATTCTCTTCTTTGCTTACCTCAGTTTGTCTGTAGTCACTAACAGCAACAGTTGTTTTTGTAGAGTCTACAACATTTCTCTTGATTTTTTTTATTCTCAACTTAGCATTTAGATACTCTTTTCCTCCAATTACTACAGGCTTTAAAGTATCTATTGGGACAATCTCAATTTCGTCAATGTCCTCCTTTATGCTAATCGCATTCTGCTGGAATACTACGCTGTCTTTTTTATCTACCACTACGCTATCAACCTTTGTCTCGACTAGAGACTTAGATACAGCTGTCTTTTTCGTGGAACACGAGAAGACTACAAGACTAAGGAAGATTAATGTAAGAAGTCTTACCATTTTTACGTACAGCTTTTAACTTTTGCTTTCTATTTTTGCCTTTTGTGTAAGATACGTGTACCCAATCCGGGTTGGAATCCGTCCCAAATTCATGTATAATTTGGTCCCAATAAAGGTTAGCAACAATAAAGTCAAAGACCATCTTGTTGGTAACCTCACTATCACTTCCATCCATGTCGATGTCAATCGCTTCGCCCTTACAATGCTGGCTGGACAAACTCCCCTTAATGAATTTATTAAGAGCTGCTGACCTGTACCCAGAGCTGATATGAATAGGGACTCCAAAGTGTGCACGAATAGGCTCGAATACCTTTTCTGCTAACAGTTTAAAGTTCTCCAAATGCTCAGCAGTAGGCGTGTTATTAATGCCATTGCGCTTTGCAGTTTCACTTCTTGTCACCTCAGCAAGTGATAGGTGCTTTGATATTCTCATTTTATATCGTCAATGTCTGACTTTATTTCTTTGGCTCTGCTAAGAACTTTCTTAATCATTAGCCAAATCTCAATCTTAAACGCATCCTCTATGTTCTCCTTGATTGATACTAGCTCAATAAAAATCAAAAGGATTGTACATATCTTAGTGAACATGAACTCAATCCCAAAACTTTTAATAATAAACTCGTTCAACAAAAACTTGTCTATCAAGAATAGAAGCAATATACATACTTCGTAAAGCAACATTTTACTCACAATATTAGACAGCTTCCTGCTTCTTATACTCTTGAATCCATCCAACTTTATTGACTTAAATATTCCCGTGAATGTATCAAGAATAATAGCGGCCGCTACGGCTATTAATAAGCCGTATATCGGGGCGAATAGAAGAACGATAGATGCTAGTATGTATTGTAAATATCTCATCGTCCTTGGCCTTTATATGGCTTCTTATAAAGATTACTTCCCTTACTAGTACTAGTCTTTGTCTTGGCCGCTACGCCTCTACTGTTAGACTTCTTAACGTATGTGTTTGCGATTGAAATCTTAGCTTTTGCCATCTTACCAAAGAGCTATAATATTGTTAGCAGAAGTACCACTAGATACTGCCCAAACTTTAGTTACCTGAACAGGCAACACCGTTCCCTCAGGAACTGCAAAGAATGTAATCACATCATTCCCAATAGTAGTAACTCTTATGTTACCTGCTGTTCCAATGTACAAGAAACATCCTGCGTTACCAATAGTGGTTTGAGAACTAGCTTGGTAAATTGTGTATGCTTTATCTGTAAAAAGAAAGATACCTGCATTTAAAATCAATGATGTTTCATCAATAACTGAAACAACAGTTGCGGCCAATGTATCTGTAGTGTTATAAACAATATCCCCTGTCTTTACTCCATCTGTAACAAATGTTGCAGCAGAGTCTATAAGAAGAAAGCCCGAAACAGATGTGTTTGTTCCAATTGAGTTTGGCGCAGGAAAAGGAATGTTAGCATCATTAGTTCGTATAACCGATAATGCTCTTGAGAATGTTGTTTTAAAAACTGACATAATTTTTATTGTTTATCTTGATATGGAAATGCTCTATTCAATGCGTCTCTGCGTGCTTTGCACCCACAATCTTTGCCTGTGGCAGTGCTAACCGCTTCAACTACTTTTTTAATACCCGTAACTTTTGTGACCTTCTCGATGGTGTCACCTAATCCTTTGCTTTTCATAGTCGTTATAAGCAACAATGGCATCAACCCTCTTGGAGCTGATGCCTTGTTTTTTTTATATCTTGTTAGATAGTTTACTAAACTTGCTCATCGTCTTGAGATGGTTGCTCAGGCTCGATGCCTTCAACCCATCCTGCGAGGAACTTGAAGCTATCAATGCCTTCTGTTGAAAATGTAAACTGATAAAACTCGAAAGTCTCATCAAGAAGATTCTTCATATCTTTAGACATAGCCTTGATTCCATCCTTGGTGAACTTGTATTCACCCTTCTCATTTAGGTCCAATACACCATTGGACTCAGTATGAGCATGGTCAAGACGAATGTCTTCTCTTTTCTCATTGTACTGCTCAAATAGAGGCTTAATCTTTTCTACAATCTTTTTAAGCTTAGCCTCTGCCTTACTACCTTTCTCAGTAGGGGTTACGTTCAACGCTCTAACTAGCTCTAGCAATTCAGCGTTTGTCTTTAATACTTTGTCTGCCATTTGATTTGATTTTGTTTTTCCAAATATACTAAACTTTTGAAACTCTTTTACCCATACCTACTCTTGACTTCTCTGCTTTTTTAGCAGAAAGTTTTGATGGGCTAATCTCACTCTTTGTCTTTGGTGTCTCTGAGGACACTCGTGTTGTTGGCCGGCAGTACTCGTTCTTACCGCCAGCACCACAGGCCTTACCGCTCTTGGTGTCCTGCCACTTCTCTTTCTCCCAACGCTTTAAGCTAGACCCCTTCTCAGACTTAACAACATTGCCAGATGCCTTGCGACATTTAGCAATGGCCTGTGAGGCCCTAGCAGAAGGGAACACATCATACGATGCCTTTACTTTATTGTAGCA
>Ga0208787_1000085_pt1 | contig 42607 bp, 43 predicted proteins | sample Wag4_2014_7_11_FD_187362 | JGI IMG/M metagenome (GOLD analysis project Ga0208787, IMG submission 187362) | Fresh water microbial communities from Ohio, USA - Utica-2 Time Series HT 2014_7_11 (SPAdes) (version 2) | ecosystem: Environmental > Aquatic > Freshwater > Water tank | place: USA: Ohio...
CATATTAACATATGTGGATATTATTGTAAGCCTCCCCCACCTCCACCACCTCCACCATAAAAGCAGCAGGCATCTGTGTTATATTGAATAACTTCTGCTTGATATGATCCACCATAACCATCAGCTCTTATAGCAACTAAATCACAAACATCACATTGACTATATAAAAAAGTTCCATATGGTGGGTAACAAGTACTAGCACTTATAATTAAACCTGATGAATTAATCTGATAACTTGTTGTACCATCAGATACCCAACCCGCTCCTACTGTTGTTGTTCTTTTAGGATCAGTATATAAATAACAACCTACACCTAAACTAGAACAAGTGCTAAAAAAATATATACACTGAGCCATAATTTAATTTTTAATAATTACCACCCTGCAGACAGTTATCTGGAGTACAAGCATCAAATGCTGATGATGTACTATAAGAGTTATAATAAGGATAAGCTACTAGTGACCATGCTTTAATAAAATAATTTACACCAGCTTGAACTATAAAACTATAAGAGGCCTCTGTTAAATTAGGACCAAATGATGCATTTTTAAATATAGAATAGTCATGTACTAATATTCCATTAGCATACACTTGTAAGAAACCATACCCAGGTGCATTCCATCCAAAGTTACCAGGTGCTTCTGCTGCTCCTAATCCAAAATTTGCTTGAACAGTAATTTGATTACCTATTCTTACAGCACTAGCCATGTTAGCTGATGTTTGAGGACCTCCAAAAAATAACCAATCTAAGTTACCAGCTGGATCTAAACGTAAAGGTGAACCATTAACATATCCACCTAAGTCAGCATTTAGATATGGATTACCTTCTTGATTTAATTCAAACACTATAGTACCAGTAGCATGAACTGGATTGATGTTAGAAAAATTAGCTAGATAATTAGGAGAAGGTCCAAAACTAACAACACCTCCACTACTAAGATCTACCCATGGTATAAAACTACCTGAAGGAGAATCTCCAGAATAAACATAAGTACAATTAACAACTTGAGCATTGGTTAAACAATAATCATTCTGAGGTATTGCTGCCTTCAGTCCTAATATACGTTCATTAACCATTGCTTGAAGTTCATTACCTGTAATGGCATATCCAGCACTTCTAGACATTTTCTAATACTTTTATTCTTGCTTCTAATTGTTGAATAGCTTTTAAAAGAAGACCAACTGTTGAGTTAGTATCCATAACATTATGATCTATAGTTGCAACTTCTTCTGGGGAATCTTCTGCAATAAAACCTATACGTTTATTTTTGACATCAGCTTTATAATAGAAAGATACTACATTAATTTTATTAATAATATCTAAAGCAGATTCATTATAATCAATGATTCCTGTTTTAAGAGTTCTACTAGAAGTTTGATAGAAACCACCTGCTGATATAACAGCATTAGCATCTCTTTTTGCAATTGTATTAGCTGTAGCTGCTGTAGTTATAGTATCTGTAATACTAAAAGCTGTACCAGTTAATGTAAGTCCAGTGCTTGCTGTATAAGTAGTGTTAGTATCTGTGTCAGCATCATCACGCCATCCTGGGTTACCAGAAGCATCTGTCTTCCATACTTTATTAGCCACAGCTCCTGGTGCTGTAACATAACCATCAGCTGTTTTAGTATTTGCGTTCCAAGTGTTAGTATCTGTGTCTACATAAGAAGAAGCTATTTGAAATATACCAGCAGAAACTTCAGTAATAGTTACATTAGCTCCTTGGCGTAAACGTATATCACCAGTTCTATAAGCAGTAGCTGATGTAGTTCCATCAGCATCTTCACGTCTAATTTGTGTAACTGTATTAGTATCAGTGTCTGTATCTGCGTCATCTCTCCATGCAGGATTACCTAAAGCATCAGTTTTCCACACCTTATTTGCCACTGCACCAGGAGCGGCTACATAACCTGCTACATCTTTACTGTTAGCATTCCATGTATTAGTGTCTGTATCTACATCTGCCCCCCATACTGCTGTTCCATCGGCAGACCATCTTAATATTTGACCAGCTGCCCCACCTGCAGGAATATGTTTATTACCAGCAGTAGTTGGGTGAACATAAATTGTGTCAGTATCCGTATCTGGTGGTACAACCCATGTACCATCTTCTCGTAAATATCTATTAGTAGTTGCTGCTCCTGGATTAGGTACAAGACCCGCTACAGTTCTTGTAAATGCACTATACGTAGTATTAGTATCAGTTGATGATAATACACCATTAGCATCTATAGAAAGATTAGTTCCCACCTTTATACCACCAAGAACACTAGCAGTTGCTATAGGTAATGTATAAGTTGAAGCAGTAGTTATAGTCCAAGCTCTATCTGCACTCAAATCATAAGCAGTTCCATTAATTGTTAGAGTTCTAGAAGTTGGTACATAAGAAGATAAATTAGATGTTAATGCTATTGTACCACTTGCGTTTGGTAACGTATATGTTATATCTGCATTTGCAGATAAACTACCTGCAAAAAATTTTACAAGTCTTGTATCTCCTGTTTCAGAAAATGACATACCAAGTGTTCTTGTACCTGATATATATAAACTTGTATAACCATATGTACCTGTTGAAGAACCAGATGCATTATGTTTAATAGCTAATATTCCTGATTGAGTGGCTGAACCGCCTGTAACAAAAACACTACTTGGTAAAATACTTGCATATCCTAAGTTTAAGTTACTTGTTGCTCCAACATATGGAACATAAAGACTTAAATCATAAGTAGGTAATGTTTGCCAGCTCTTATCACCTCTCCAATACTGAGATATTGTACCACCAGTTATAACAGGTTCGTAAGTAGTAGCAGCTGAGGTAGTAGTTAAATATGTACTGTTATCTAAAGTCCATGTATCAGTTGCAGTCTTTTTTAAAAAACCTGCTGTACCAGCTAAAGAAGCTATTGCAGTTAAGTCTGCATCTAAAGGCTGACCACCCAGTCCTGATAAAGTGTATACAGGAAGAGTCTGCCATGTTTTATCACCACGCCAGTATTGTAAGTTAGTTCCTGCAGTTATACTTGGTTCTCCACCTAAACCACTAAGAGTATAAATAGGAAGTGTTTGCCAAGTTTTATCTCCTCTCCAATATTGTAAATTAGTACCCGCTGTAATAGTCGGTTCCTTAGTTCCTATTAATGTTGTAATAGTTGTACTAAAATTAGCATCACTGCCAAGAGCTAAAGCTAATTCATTAAGAGTATTAAGTGTAGTGGGTGCTGAAGCTACTAAATTAGTAACTTGTGTATTAACATAAGTTTGTGTAGCATAACTTGCTAAAGAATGATCTCCCCAGTTATAAGCATTATTCCAATGAGTTACATCTGTATTAGTAATGTTAGCAAGAACAGTTGGTAAAACAGCATCAGCTCCTGCTGGACCTGCCGGGCCAGTAAGTCCTTGAATACCTTGTATACCCTGAATACCTTGATCACCAGTATCTCCTTTAAGACCTTGAGGTCCAGTTAAGCCAGTTAGCCCAGTTAAGCCAGTATCACCCTTTACTCCTTGAATACCCTGAAGTCCTTGAGGACCCGTTAATCCAATTGGACCTTGTGCACCTGTATCACCAGTCAATCCCTGTATACCTTGTACACCTTGGTTACCTGTGTCACCCTTAGGTCCCTGTGCTCCTGTAAGACCTGTATCTCCTTTTACTCCTTGTATTCCTTGAGCACCTGTATCTCCTGTGTCTCCTTTAGCTCCTGTTAATCCTGTCAATCCTGTTGGACCAGCAACCCCTTGTATACCTTGTGGTCCTGTAGCTCCAGCAGGTCCTGTGGCACCTTGAGGTCCTTGAGGCCCTGTAGGTCCAGCTGCACCAACATTACCTTGAGCTCCTTTTAAGTTTCCTTTAAGAACCCATGCTCCAGTAACTTTAAAATAATAATTAGAAGTAACAGTATCTAAATAAAGATCACCATTCTTTCCTATAGTATTTCCAGGAGCATTTGCTTCTATAAACCATACAGCTCCTGACAGACTAGTACCTGGGGTATAGTTAGCTAAAATAGCTTTTACCCATTCTGTAGTGGCAACTCTTTTTGAATTTTCAGTTTCATCTGGGTTATCAGAATAGATAGCACAGCTAACATACAAGTCTTTAGGAAGACGTAAGTCACGGTGATCATCTAATCTAAGAAAGCTTTTTATATTTAATAAAGGAGGCATTATGTTTAATTATCTAGTTGTTAAAATGCATTTACTGAATCAGCTGATATCCTGTGAATTGGATTAGTAATGATTATTCTACTAGTATTAAAGGTAAGTAGTTTTACTATCATTAAAGAAAATAAAACAATTAAGATGTACTTAATGAGTAATTTGAAATTAAAAGAATAAGTCATAGTATTATATTTAAGAGTAAGAAGTCATTAAAGTTTGTACAGTACCAATTTCAGCATCAGATAGAGCTCTATTAAACATACCCATAAATCTCCATTTAGCTGGTGTTACATACCCCCCACCGTTTTTATTTAAAAATCCTATTTCTTGGTTAGGTGATCCAATACTAAATGTACTAAAGCCTGTAAAAGTCCAAATACAAGTAGTGTTATCCCACCATGTAAGAGTGTTACCACTCTTTCTAATAGTTAATAAATGCATAGGACTAGTTGCTATATAGTTTGCAGATGCACTAACTGGACTAGTACCATTATTAGTTGTACCCATACCGCCATTCCATGGAACATATGAACCACCACTAGTATCAAATCTTGGAAACCAAGCACTTGTTTGATTCCAGTTTGGAGCATAGTGAGCAGCCAAGAAGTTTTTAGACCCAGCTTCTGACCACCAAAAACTACCCCAGTCTCCATTTGATCCTGTTATAGCTAATGCTGTACACCAAGTAAAATCAGATCCGTATATAGAAGAGTTAGGAGATATAGACTGATTAGAAGAACCATTGATTGTTTGTATATATGGATTACCAGCATTAGCAACATAGGTTACTCCTGATAAAGACATAGTATATCCATTACCTGTAGAATCAGGTATTGTACCACCACTATAGTTAGCAGCATCATATCTAGCTGTCATTCCACTAGGCCATGATGAATTACTATATCCATAGAACTCACTCATAGCATCTGGTGTAGATTTACCGGCTGCTGCAGATAGAGTTCTAAGACTATAAGACCCACTTCCCAGTTCTGTTTTAATTTGTGAGATGCTTATAGCTCCCGATGATTGTAATGCCATACTATTATTTATTTTCTACTAAGTAATTAATTTGTTTTTTAAGATCTTCTATCTGTAACTGTTGTTCTTTCACGGCTTCTATAAGAAGACCTACCATATTACCATATGCAACATTGTACATACCTGTAGCATCTTTATCTACTACTTCTGGTAATACTAATTCTGTTTCTTGAGCAATGACACCAACTTTACGTTTTTTAGTTTCAAGATCTTTTCTATTATAATAAACCCCACGAAGCCTTTGTACAACATCTAAGGCATTATCTATAGTAACAATATTTTCTTTTACACGAATATCTGAAAAAGCTGTAATATCTCCTGTTGCAGTTAGATTACCACCATAATCTACTCTAACTCTTACTTGAGGAATATCTGCACCAGTACCAGTATTACCAGTACCAGATTTAACAGCTATTATAAAATCAGAACGTTCAGAACCTGGAGTATCACGATAGTAAGCTCCTATCCAAATATGAGCGGCAGTATCATAACCAGTACCACCAGAATAATTCATAAGACCATTAATAGCAATACCTGCATAGTAATATCCAGCATCTGTTCTTGTACTTGTTGGACCTAACATTATATTATAAGTATCACTATTAATTTCAGTAGCTCCATTTGTTCTACTACTTACTCTAAGTCTACCAATACTACTAGTAGGTTGTCCATCACTTAAATTTAATGCAGAAAATAAATTATAACTTGTAGTATTTAAATAATAACTATTATTATTATTCATATACAAATTACCATTAGTTAAACTCTTTCTTAAATCCCAAGATGCCCAAGTACCATTTAAAAAACCATATTCTCCTGAACTTCCATATAATTGAAAACCAAAACTACTAGTTCCATTAATAGTTCCTAATATACCGACATCAGTTCCACTTGTACCAATAATTTGAAGGTTTCTAGTATTATATGTAGACATTCTAACTTGGCCACTAGAACCTGCTCCAAGATATAAATCACCGTAAGCTTGAATATACCCTCCAGCATTAAAATGATTATTAACCCAAACATTACTACCATTATCCCATCTTAAGTTCCAACCAGTTTGACTAACTTGGTTTCCCCATCCTAATCTCCAATCATTGGTAGAATAGTTCCACATCATGCCCCAATATTGACCTGCATTATTCATTGCAAACCCACCATTGTTATTATATCCATAAGCTATAGTAGCATATCCTTCTGCAGATGAAATATTTCTAAAACTTGGTGAATCCGTTGTTCTTACATTTTGGTTCATATTATATGCATATGGGTCTCCAGAAGCATATAATACTCTACTATTATTTACATAAATATCTCCATCACCAAAATTACGTATAGGCCATTTAGATCTAATTTCACCATCTACACTACTAAGACTTGTTCTAGTACCATAAAAGGCTCCATTAGCAGCTGTATAACCACTATAATAAACATCAGCACTGTGGTTGTATCCATTCGGACCTTGTAAATTATAATAAGCTGTACCACCACGTAACCATACTAAAATACCACCTGTAACAGGCAATGCCATACCAGCAACCATGGTAGTGTATTGTTCAGCAAACTGTATAATTCTCCAAGATTTATCATTACCTCCCCATGCTATATCAGAAGATGCATCAAATGTTAATGTTAAACCTCCTCTATGTGAACCCGTACCAATTGGGTCCCAAGGTGCTGGGTCTGAGTATCCTCTACTGATAGAGTATCTATTCATACCAAACTGACCACCTAAAGAAATCATAACAGGATAGTAAGTATTAGCATCTCCATTAACATAAAAACCTACTGAATTGTACCCTATTGATCCACGTAATGTACTTACACCAACTCCACCTACAGTTGTTGCATTACCTGCAGAAGAAGCATAGTTTACTGATTGAGAACTAATATTACTAGATGTAATCAATCCAAGTTGACTAATGAAATGAGCAGGTGTAGATTTTCTAAGATAATCATCAGATGTACTTTGTGTCCATATCTGTCCTATGCTAGGATTTTCAGAATTACCAGCTGATGCATTAAAGTATGAACCAAGAATATAGTTACCACTAATATGACCACTACCATCTCTATATACAATTGTATTAGCAGTAGCTGATGCGGTAGGATTATTATATCCAGATATGGAACCTGTTGTATCTGAATATGCTACTCTTACTGCAGCAGGTGAACTTGGACTAACTTGAAATAACCATCTGGTCCCATCGTAAGTTAAGTAACCATAATATGGATTAGCACAATTATAACAATATGCAGCATCTGTAGAATATAATTTACTTGAATTTGTAGCAAAAGTTGCTGTAGCAGCATTACCAGCACTTGTTATGTAACCAGGACCATTAGTCAACTGATTTAAGTTAGTTAAATTACCTGCATGCCATACTTGATTTCCTCCAACGGTAATAGTGCTACTATTAAATGCTGTATCTCCGTTTTGATTAATAAATAATCTTGTATTAAAACTAGAATCAAAAACGTAAAATCCTGTACCAGTACCCCCAATATACATACCTCCTACTGCACTACCAGATCTAAATAGTCCTATTTGAGCAGACGAATAACTGCCTGTAAAACGAGGATATGAAGATGCATCGTTAGATGTAAATGATACGTTACCAACAGCTGCAAAGTTTAATAAACCATTAAATGTAACATTAGTAGATGTAGATGCTCCACGACCAGTTACACTTGCTAATGTATCCGTTTCTGTATAACTTGATATATATCCTGCAGGATTAGTAGAGTTATATGGAGTATATCCTAAAGAAGCTTGTTTACCATCAAGGGCAGTTTGTAAACCTGTTACATCAGAAATAATATGAGTGTGTACTGAAGCAGCATATGATCCTGATACCTGCTTGCCGTCTAATGCTGTTTGTAATCCTGTTACATTAGCTATACTATGTGTATGTGAACTAGCAGCATAACCAGCACTTGCGTGGTTTCCCCATCCGTAAGCCGTATTCCAGTTGGTAGCATTATTAGTTGTACTATACCAAGTAGATGCTACATATATAGGATCTGTCTCTGTAAAAGAAGTTAGATAGGTGTTGTTATCATATGATACAGTGGTTCCTATCACCTTTACAAAACCGGTTCCATTAAGCTGAGCTTGTTTGGTACCAATTGATGTTGCAACACTGGTTGCAAAGTTAGGGTCATTACCTAAAGCCACTGATAACTCGTTGAGTGTATCAAGAGTAGCCGGTGCAGATGCCACTAAGTTAGCTATTTGCGTACCTACATAAGACTGTGTTGCATAACTATTAGCAGTGAGGTATGTCCCCACTCTTGTGTCTGTATAGTATAAGTTTGTTCCTTCTGATATATCTGTAGTAGAAGCATTAGCTCCTACTGTCACTCTACCTTTAGAATCTACTGTCACCTTTGTATATGTTCCAGCTGTTACACCAGAAGCGGCTAATGTCAATCCTGTACTAGTACCAGTTGTACCTGTGCCAGTAACATCACCTGTAAAGGTGAGTGATCCTGATATAGCAGCTGTGGTTACAGAAGTAATACGTCCTTTAGAATCAACTGTTACTACAGGTACAAGAGTAGCTGATCCATAAGTACCAGGTGTCACTGCTGTATTAGCAAGTGTTAAATTGATAGAGGTAGTTCCAGATCCTGTAGCGTCACCGCTAACAGAAATAGATTGATTACCTGTAAGATAACTAAGACCAGTCACGTATGTGCGTATCCAAGAAGTACTTGGGATCTTACTAGTATTATCAGAACTATGAGGATTCTCTCCTATAGTAAGAGTAGCTGGTAATATAACATGACCATTTGCATCATACTGAAATACATTAAGTATATGGGAGGTCTTCCTATTTTTATTCATAACTGCTTATTATCTATTTATAAGTTGTTGTACTAAATCTTTTAGTTTATCTATCTCACTCTTCTGAGATTCTATCTGAGTTTGTTGCTCCTTGATTGCTTCTATAAATAAACCAGCCATGTTACCATAAGATACACTTAACATTCCGTCTATTTGTTCTTGTACCACTTGAGGTAAAACTTGTTGAATTTCTTGAGCAATAACACCTACCTTTTGAGATTTGTCATCTTTATCTGTACGGTTGTAATATACACCTCTTAGTAATAACATCTTTTCTAAGGCATTATCTATAGTAAAAATATTTTCTTTAATACGAGCATCTGAGTATGCTGTTACATCTCCAGATGCTGTAAATGATCCAACAGTACTAACATTACCAGCTTTAGTCAATCTCAAAATGTTGTTAACTTGAGCCCCCCCATTATTTGCAATAAATACTAAATCATCTGAAGAATCTAAAGCAGTGTAGCCAATTGCCCAGTTACCATCATAACCAGATCTTTCTCTTCTCCATCTTAGTCCACCCCATGTACTAGTTGAAGGCATTACAAAAGATAATCCTTCAGCCCAAGAAGCAGATGATGGGTTAATATAAACATTATTGCCAAACGTAACAGGACCTCCTCCACTATAAATAGTAGGAGTAATAATTGCAGTTGCTGCATATAAGTTATTTTGAACATAAGCGTTTCCAGCTCCATTTACTCTAAATCTAACAACATCACTATTTTTATCAAGTACTCTAAATCCTCTGTTATCGTCTCCAGTACCATAAAATTTAACTTGCATCCAATAATTAGAAACATCAGCATGAGATGACCCAAATGCCCAGTTTACATCACCTGCCCCTGCAACAATCATGTTAGGAGTATCATAACTAGTATATGTAATCATACTACTACCTATTCCTAAATTACCACTTAAGCTTCCTCCACTTAATGGAAGAGCATAAGACGAATAGTTTCCAGTATGTAATACTAAATTATTAGAACCATTTAAATCTATACCTGCGTAAAAGTTACCATCTGTATAAACATCCACATATCCAGCTGTTGAACTGAAACCAAACCTACTATTACCTCCTGTGAATTGATATCCAGGATAACCTCCAGCACCAGCCCATACAGCATCTGTAATTAATTTAGTTGATGAGTTACCTATATAAACACTTGTTGAATATCCACTAATATTTGTTTGATCTCCTGTATTTGTGCCACTTAAGTTAGCTGCAGATACGTTACCTGTAATTGTTACTGCACCCCCATTAGCTGCTGTTAAAACAGGAGTAAAGGTAGTACCATCATAAGAACCAAGTCTTACTCCTAATCCTGAATTGTGACCATAAACATTTGTATAAGCTCCTGATACTCCCATTCCATATCTACCACCAGATCCCATTTGTATAAGACCTAACACTTCAGCACTATTACCTACAGCTAAGTTTCCATATATTGTAGCATTACCATTAGCTACGTTTAATGTTAATATATCTTGAGAAATTTGTTCACTATAATGGATATGATTATTAGAAGAAAGGTTTTCTCTCATTCCAATAAACCATTTATAGGTACCAGCAGTAGCATAATAAAGACCATTATAATTAGTAACAGCGTCTCTATTTATTATTATTGCTCCTCCTGCATTTCTATTAATAGTAATTGCATTTGTAGTACTTGCTCCTCTACCTGTTATAGTAGCTAATGTTTCACCTCCAGCAGTTCCACTAACATTACCGGTAACATTACCTATAAAGTTACCACTAACCATTGTAAGACCAGAAGCATTCATGGTCATTATTTGAGTCCAGGCACCCCCTCCAGTACCGCCACTATTTCTCCAAAATGTAAATTCACCAGAGGTAGCATCTATAGCAGTAAATGGTATAGTATTTCCATTTGCATCAGGACCTCCCCACCAAACAGATGCTCCAGAACTACCTCTAAACATTACTGTTCTATTAGTAGTTCCTTGCCCAAATACATTACCAAATTCAACACTACTTGCACCACCTGAGAAATATACAGTGTTGCTTGTAGCTCCTGCTGTTCTTAGATAACCAACTGCTTGTATAATACCATCATTCCTTATTCGTAAAGCTTCAGTAAATACTGTACCTGTGCTTTTACCAAATGTAATTCCCCCAGTAGAGACTCCAGCTGCTCCTGAGTGAATTCTAAGTTCACTATCTTGTACTTGAACACCATATCTATCTCCACTTCCACCAGTTGCATAATAAAAATCTATTTTATTACCTGTTACATTTGTAAATGATATTATACCACTCATCGTACCACCAGCTAATGGAAGTTTTGTAGAATCAGCTGTTATGTATCCAGCAGGATTTGTAGAATTATATGGGGTAAAGCCTAAAGCTGTAGTTACGTTACCAGATGTAATACCTGTAATATACCCACTTGGGTTAGTAGAGTTATATGGAGTGAATCCAAGAGAAGCTTGTTTACCATCAAGAGCTGTCTGTAAACCAGTTACATCAGAAATGATATGACTATGTGATGAAGCAGCAAAATCTCCTGTATTAGAAGTAGCAGCTGTACCAAGTCCTAAGTTTGTTCTACCGTATCCTTGTAATATAGCAGATAACCCTTGAGTGTTTATATCCACTCTTAATCTATTACCAAGAGCTGTAGAAACTGTTGTAGAGAAAGCAGCATCATTTCCTAATGCAGCAGCAAGTTCGTTTAATGTATCCAAAGCTGCTGGTGAACTAGCCACTAAGTTTGCTATCTGAGTTCCTACATATGACTGTGTAGCATAAGAGTTAGTAGTTAAGTAAGTTCCTACACGTGTATCTGTATAATAAAGATTAGTGCCTTCAGAAAGATTAGTAGTAGACTTAGTAGCAAGTCTTGTATCAAAATCAGCATTTGCTCTAGTAGTAGTATAGTAAAGGTTTGTACCTTCTACAATATTTGTAGTTGATGCAGCAATCTTAGTCCATAAACCTGTAGACGCTACATACTTAATCATATCTCCATCAGATGCATTCTTTACAGAAAGATCATGAAGTTCATCTAGCTCAAAACCGTTCTGCACTTTTACAAAAATCTCACCATTATTCTGTTGAACTCTTGTAACTACACCAATAAATACTAAATGTGCAGGAGCTACGGGCTTATTTAGTAAACCAAAAATAAGTGCACCATTAGTTCCTAACCATACTGGATCACCTGCATTAGCTGAAGCTGTATTTAAACCTGCAAGTAAACCTTCTGTAACTACATTTGCAATACCATTATTAGAAACCGTAGATTCTAAAAGACCCATTGTTTTACTAGAAGTTCCTTCACTTGCATTAGAAGCTTTAGATACAATCATATTAGTACCATCAGCAGATGATACATAAACAGCTTGTCCTTTAGTAATAGATTCTCCAGCTTTCACTCTATGTTTTACAACTGAAGTCCAATCTGCATAATTATCCATCCATGCAGCATCATAATCTGTTCCACTATTTTTAGTTAATATCTGACCAGTAGTTCCTCCTACAGGTAATGCAGACCAAGATCTATTAGCTGTAAGGTCATAAGTAACACCATTAATAGTAAGAGTTCTAGATGTAGGTACACCACTAAGATCAGATAAAGTTGGTATACTCTGTGTACTTAATAAACCAGTAGAACTAGATACAATCATACGTGTACCTGTCCCTATAAGAGAAGGTAGTATAACGTTATTACTAGCATCATATTGTACTATGTTCTGTAAATATCCGGTGTTTCTTGTATTACCCATTAGTTAATTATTATATTTTCTAGTGACCCATCCCATGGATCAGGATTTTCTTGATTAGACCAAGCTCTAACAGCATCTATAAAACTACTCATTTTTAAAATTTCTACTTCATTACCTTCTCTCAATATATTAGACTGCTTCCATACTGGATAGTATTTATAAATATGCTCTTGTGCAAACTGATTAATCTCAGACTTTTCCCACTCTATGTAAAGCTCCTCATCTGTTTTTGTATAAACTAAAACAGGTGGATCTTGTGTAAAATCATAAACCTCCTTATATTTTAATAAATCATCTTTAGCTGTTATCCCTTTATCTTCTTTTGTACCATTCCATATACAAAGTCCGTATTCTATAATTTTCATATTACTAATTTTTAAAATTAACTATTTCCTGTTGAACCTAGTCTACCGTGAAGGATATAAACAAAATCTATTATTCTTAATCTACTACGTTCATCTGTATTTCCACCTAAATTTATTATTCTAATCATATCCGAACTTCCAAATAATCCATTAGAGTAGTTTGCTAAGCAATACCAGCCCCCATACGCTCCTCCTGCATAATATTGACCACTAACTTTAAAATTTGCAAATGTGTTAAGACTATTACCACCACCTAATGTTCTAGGTTCCGAGTAATTAGGTGAAGGTGAGTTAGTTGTTTGAAATGAATGATATGCACCAGCTTGATTACTTAACATTGCAAGGTGGGTATATGAATAATCTTCACCAGGATGTGGGCTATCCCCAACACCTAATTGTGCCCATAAAGATACTTTACTAATATCTCCAATTGCGGTACCCGCATTAGTTCTTCTACCATTGTTGGTGTCATGTGTTTTATTATACCAAGTAGAATGATGTGGGAACATTGGTAATGTTAAATCAATATATGCATTACCACCAGCAGCGGCTCCTGGTGCATAATCTCCAGCAGAATCAAATAGTTTAGTATGTGCTGTTGAATTATTATATCTTGGATTGAGTGTAATCATTCCAATATTAGGTGATGCACGTTGAACTATAGGTATTGGTATTTGCATAAAACCAATTGGTAATCCTGAGCTTGATAGTATTGCCATAACTATATTTTTTCTAATTTTATTTTAAACTTCTCACCACTTCTATTATTCAACATAAATATATCATTCTCTCCTTCTTGTAATGTCCAATCTCCCCATGTTCCATCAACTATATTTTGCTTACCTTCATTAGAAAGATGTAAATCAGTTGTGTATACATGATTCCATCTAAATGAAGGTGAACCTAAAGTATACACAGCATCTGATACAGGTAAAACATTACCACTAAATACACTATTACCGTTTGTATTAATATTTAAATATTCATAAAAAGTTCCAGAAGTATTTTTACCTAATCTTAAATTTGTATTATTTGCTGATATTATACCATTATTTGAACTATCAGCACCTAATGATAAAGCTGCAGCAGAAATTCCATTTCTACTAATTGCTAAACCAAAACCATTAGTCCCACTAAAAGAGTGTTGTATAAAAACAGTACCAGCGTTTTCATCTGTTGTACTAGTACCATTTACTTGTAACTTAGTATTAGAATAACCAAAAGATGTAGTATTAATACCAAGAGAACCATCACCAGTTATTCTTACTTTTTCAGTTGCATCTGCTGTAGATGTAGCAGCAGTATATAAAGCTAAATCAGTTCTATTAGAATATCCTGTACCTGCTACAGCAGCAATACCTGCCCACTTATATGGTTCACCATCACTACTTATTTTAAATTTTAATCCTGCTCCATATCCTGTAGTAGCAGCGTTACCCTCATTTCTAATAATCTGTCCCCATAAAACAACATTTGATGTAGTATTTGCTCCTGCATAAATATCTAGTTTTGCTGATGGACTACTATGACCTATTGCAACATTACCACCAACAGGATTAATATACACAGGTATAGATAAAGCAGAGTTAACGTAAACTGCACCACTTGTTGTTACTAAGTGTAAATTACCATTACCAATTACTGCATCAGAATATGCTGCATAAGTTCCACTTGCTGAACCACCAACATTTACATTATAAAATTTACTCCATAAACTTGTTGTTATACTTGAATTAAACGTAGCACTAGTTCCACTCAATGGCCCAGTAAGTGTACCACCAGCAAGAGGTAAGTAACTACTTAAGTTACTAGTAAGAGCTAATGTACCATCTGAATCAGGAAGAGTATATCGTCTACGGGTGTTGTTAGTTAACCCGTCAAATTTTAATGTAAAGTTTTTATAAGTAGATGCTCCTGTATAACCAAAGAAATCAAACTCAGTAAAAGAAGAAGCTATACTAGAATAACCATTACCTTTAGCTAAGTATGCAGCATCTTGCCTTATACTTATAACACCACCTAATCCAGCTGATCCTTCTGCTATTACATATTTAGCACCTAATTCATAATTACCTAAAGAAACATTACCGGATGCACCAGTATAAGGAACATATGTACTACTACCTGTATCAGTAGTTAAGTAAGTAGAGTTGTCATAAGACACTGTAGTTCCCGTTACCTTTACAAAGCCTGTACCGTTTAGTTGTGGCTGTTTAGTTCCAATACTAGTTGCCACCGTAGTAGCAAAGTTAGGATCGTCTCCAAGAGCAGCCGCTAACTCATTCAATGTATCTAATGTACCAGGAGCAGCATCTACTAAATTAGAAACTGCTGTATTTACATAAGTTTGAGTAGCGTAAGAGTTGTTTGTAAGATAGGTTCCTACACGTGTGTCCGTGTAATATAAATTTGTACCCTCTGAAAGATTAGTAGTAGACTTAGTAGCAAGTCTTGTATCAAAGTCTGCATTTGCTCTAGCAGTAGTATAATATAGATTAGTTCCTTCTGTTAAGTTTGTTGTTGACTTAGCTGTAAACGCAGTGTCAAATCTTGCTTGAGTATAATATAAGTTTGTCCCTTCATCAATATTAGTTGTTGTAAGAACAACTGCACCTGTTAAAGTGTTTACATTTGTTACACCTCCTGTTACAGTGATGACACCAGTGCTTGAATTATAAGAACCAGAACCTGTTACACTAATAGCAGCACGAGCTCTTGCATCTGTGTAATACAGATTAGTAACCTCAGAAATATTAGCTGTAGTTAATGTCCATGTTCTATTAGCAGTTAAGTCGTAAGTAGTACCATTAATTGTAAGGGTTCTACTAGCATTTAAACCAGCACCTGCTAAATATGTTACCACTTCTATAATGTCTCCTACTGCTGCAGCTTGTGCTAAAACAATAGCAGTTCCACTAGTTGCAGTAAACTCAGCTGCAGTTAATTTAGAACCATTATAATAAACATCTATTTGACCTGGAATATAACTTGTAGTAAAACTAGTTTGACCTGCAGTTGCAGTTAATGTATCTACATTTCTTGCATAAATGTTCCCACCAAAATTATAAATACTATATAAAAATACAGTTACAATATCATCTGTTGCAGCAGCCTCATCTAAAACTATAGTAGTTCCATTAGTAGCTGTATATAAACTTTCACTTAAATATACACCATTAATTAGCACTTCAACATATCCTACAACATATCCACCACTAATTGTAAAGGTGGATTGACCAGATGTAGCTGTAAATTCTTGTATAGTTCTAAAATTAAAACTACCACCACTTCCTCCGCTTACTGTAAGAACTCCTGTAGCAGGATCAATTGATAAACCTGTACCCACTTTAATACCTCCTAAAATACTAGATGTAGCAATAGGTAAAGAATATGTAGTAGGAGCTGCACCATTTACCCATTGGGTTCCATTGTACTGAAGTACTTGGTTAGCAGATGGAGATGTAAGAGTTACATCAGAAAGTCCAGCAAGAGTTGTAACAATACTTACTGCATTAGTAGAGATAGAAGTAATTCTACCTTTTGCATCCACAGTAATAGTAGGAATATTAGACGCATTACCATACACACCAGCAGTGACGCCAGAATTGGCTAAAGTTAGTATAATAGAAGCAGTACCTGACCCGGTGGCATCACCTGATACAGTTATTGTTTGGTTAGCAGTAAGATATGACTGGTTCTTTATGAACGCAGTCGTAGCTAACTTTGTAGAATTATCATTGGTTGCAGGGGTCTGACCGGTAGCAGTATTGTTAAATGTAACTACACCATCTACTGTCAGACCGGCCTTAGCCAGTATGTCAGATAGAAACTTCATTCAGTTTATTTATTATAGTGAGCTAACTACCACTCTATAAGTATCAGCTACAGGTGTACCAGCAAATGTTAATGTAACAACAGAAGTAGATGTCTTAACAACGTCTACTAACACTTCATTATCAGATGAATCTGACACTTGAACAAATACATCTTTAGTTCCTAAGTTATGTGTTACTGTTTGAGCTCCAGCTGCTGCAACAACAAGGTTAGTTGCATACTTGTAAGTAGCTAAGTTTGTCTTTAACTTTAATGGAGTAACAATTGTGATATCATCAGTACCTGTGTTAGTCTCAGTCTGAGTAGCAATTTCTGCAATACCCGTTCTTGTTTCTGTAGCAGTACGAGCAGATAATGTAGCAGGAGTGATAGCTTTTACAGAATCAGTTCCTGTTTGTACCTCAGCAGATGTTGCTAAGTAAACAAGACCTAATACAGTTGTAGTAGCTTGATCACGGTTAACCTCTAAAGAAGTCCAGTTATTTGCATAAGTAGTTGTTGAAGCAGAGTTAACTGTTGCAATCAACATATCACCTATGTTAAAAGAAACACCATTAACAGTACCAGCAACTGATACATACCAATAGTCTCCTTTTTTAGTTCCAACTACTGGAGCTGCACCTACAGGGAAAGTACCAGCAGAAGCATCCCAAGATCCTTCTAAGTTACCTAAAGCACCAATCTGTGCATCCACATAAGTTTTTACTGCTGTAGATGTAGGAATATTTGTATTAGAAGCTGTAGCTAATGTACCATCAGTAATAACACTCACCTCAGCTGCGTCAGCAGTACCTCCAGTTACATTACCTACAACAGTCATTGTAGCTAATTGTTGTAACTTAGCAAAGGTCACTGCGTTAGCATTGATCTTTACAGTGGTCACTGCAGAGTCATTTAATTTAGCAGTGGTTACTCCTAAATCTTTAATACGTAGGGTATCAGAGCTAATTTCAATACTTGCACTGTCAACGTTTACATCAAGAGTGATTACATCACCGTTACCTGATGTTGAGGCAGTAAGACCTGCTCCACCAAGTACATCTTGAATGTCTCCTGACATGTCAATCCATGCTGCACTATCCCAGAAATAAACTCTGGCGTCAGCTGTGTTATAATAAATTTGTCCTACAACTGGTGAGGACGGGGCCGTAGCCAAGTTTTGTAAGGCTACGTTTAGTATCTGGTTTTTACTAAAGTCCAGACTGGTAAGAACTTTTTTAGACATGAGATTTTATTTTAATTAATTTAAGAAGGCTTTGCCGCTAAACGAAGCTGAAAAGTTTAAGGTTAAAGAATTGACACCGTTATACACCACCTCTCCTATTATTTCAGAGCTAGCGGTATCAACAATGGTTACAGAAGGATATTTATTTAAATTATGATTTATTGTCCAAGATGAAGCTGGTGTAGATTGATCATGGATATAAGCAAAATTAAAATTATCTGATATAAATGTATTATCTCTGTATGTTAGTTTTACATTTCTATTAGTAGTTGTACTAGTAATATCTATATCAAGAACTGATCTATTATAAGATTCTGCTATTGATGCATATTGAGCATCTGTTAAACCTATTGGTTTAAAAGCATTACCATCCCATACATAAAAAATAGTAATATCTTTATCATATACTATTAAACCCTTATCATTACTATTTAATGTTGAAGCTAATGTTGTACGTTCTGTAGTAGATACAGGGTGCAACTTAGCATTAAGAATCTGGTTCTTATTAAAATCATAGTCAACATATATTTTCTGTAATGCCATTATGATAAATAAGCTTTACCGGCTACTGCCTGATTAAAAGATATTTTTAATATATTGTTATCAACATACTCTACTACTCCTTGTATATCATTACCTAAAAGATCTTCTGTAAAGACATTAGGTTTCATTCCCATTTTATGTTCTATAATCCAAAGAGTAGATGTAGTTTCTTGCGTATATACGTAAGACATGTTATTATTAATAGTAATAGCAGGATTAAGATTAATACGAGTGATACAACCTCCAGCATTTACATCTATAATATTAGCACTATTAGCTCCAGCCACTGAATAGTTAACTGCAACTCTTTGTGGTCCAATTTGTTCACTACCTATATGATAACCTTCACCACCTCTCAAGTAGACATTATGATCATATTCCACTGGTAACCATGTTTGGAATTGAATATTAGGTGTAGATAAAGCTCCTCCATCATCAAATGCTTGCCAGTCTACAAGTTCTTTTCTTATAGAAGCAAGATCAAAATCTATATCAGGTCTAGCAGTATCTATACCATACTTTGTTTTTCTGTACTGTCTAAATACAGTTTCAGCAAAGTTAGTATAATGTTTTACTTTATGTACTAGGTAGTTCTTCATTAGTATTATTGTTTATTATAGCATTTTTATTAGCTATAATGATCTGTTGTTCGTAAGAGTTAATACATGATGCACAAACTCTAGTTCCATTTGATGCTGTTCTTTCTTGGCAACCACAAGTTATAGCGTTACCACAATTTGGACAAGTACTCATATATGTTGGTTTTAATTACAAAATTAGGTATAACAAGCCATACTTGTTGTAATTCTATCTAATCTTTTTTTAGCATAAGCAAATAATTCCATACCTGCTTCAGGCTCATGTGCATACTCCACTTTTCCTTTAGCAGCATCAATAAAACTTTTAATAAGTCTTAACTCTGCTAATCTAGCTTTGATATCTGGATCAGGTTCACAACCTGACATTTCTAAAGCTCCCAATAAGTTATAATATTGATTTACGGTTTGAGTAGTTCTTAAATGATTGTATTCTATAAACACAGCTGTGTTAGGAGAAATAGAATAATTAATTACATAAATACCGTCAGGGATATTTTGAGAAGTTTCAGCACAACCTGTACGTTGTAGTCCTAAACTACAAGCGTTAAGAACCAGATTAAAATTAGGTAAAACTTCAATTGCTACAGGAAGGTTAAAACCAGGAGACGTGATACGTAAATTACCACAGTCTATGTTAACACCTTCAGCATAAATGCTAGTATCAAATAAACGTAAAACCTTAATATTGTTAGATTCTGGTAGCTCTAAACTTAACTGATGTTTGCTAGCCATATGGGGTAAACTTTAAAAATTTAGTATAGAAATAGAGTTAGTCTACATAAATAATATAAACATTTTCTCGGACTTTTCCAAAACAAAAAAGGGAAGGACTTTTGGTCCCTCCCTATTTGTCTATAGATATTATAATTAAACAGTCTCTAAAGATACACCACCACCAGCAGCAGTTACAGAACTAATGATAAAGTTAGTAATTGAAGTGGTTGCAGTACCAGCTGGTACGTGAACTACGATCAAATACTGATCATTGTCAAAAGTGCTAGAAGGGTTGTTAAATCTAGGAACATTGTGTAAAATTAATACCTGATCGTATAAACCAGCCTTATTTACAGTAGCTAAAGCTGGGTCAGCTTCAATCTCACGCATTCTTAAGCTATCTACACGAGAGCTATCAGGGTATGCGTTTTGTAAATAACGACCATCTAAGATCAAGTCACGTAATACTGTTTCACCTAAACCTGAAGTTTGCTTAGGAGCTTGAATCTCTGCAGATACAAAACCGTTTACAGCACAAGGATCACCAGACTCTTCTACGAAAGAAGTGTAGATAAACAATGGCTCTAAGTCATATTTATCAGTAGGAGTGAAAGTACAAGCACCAAACTTAGTTTCAACGTAAGCAGCAGAAATTGCTAAATGAGAGTCAATAGCAGCAATGTCATTAGCTACAGTGATTGCAGTGTAAGTATCAGTTGCAATCTCACTATAGATCTTAGCATTACCGTTTGTAGAAGCTACAGCAGCAACAGAAAGAACTACGTTTGCATTACCTGAACTAGCTGAATCAGCAGCACCAACAGATACTACGATTGAGTTAGGAGCTAAAGAAGCATGAACTACTTTTTCACCAACTTGGAAAGCAGTACGGTCAGCATTTGCTACAACAATAGTTGCAGAAGCAGCAGTTGGGTCAATAGCTACAGAAGCTGTAGTTAAATTCCAAACCTTAGCTTGAACAAATTCTTTTAACAAAAGAGACTCGTTAATTTGGTCTTTCCACTTAAGTAAAACTACGTTTTGGTCTACTGTGTTAGCAGTACCAGCTACAGTTGAACAACCTGTGAATCCATCTAAAGTGTCATAAAGGTTACGGCTTACGAAACGTAAAGCAGGAGAACCTTTAACATCTAGACGTAAACGGTAAGTAGTGTCACTGTAAATTGTAGCTGCAGAAGGATCTACAGATACGATTTGATTCTGAGCAGCGTCAGAAGTCACTTTAATTACACGGCTTACATACTTAGGGTTAATCACTTTAGACTTAACAGACTCTTTGTAACCACCATGGAAGGGGCCAATTTTGTCAGCAGCAAAGTAACTACCTTGAGCAATGATAAACGGAGCGGCTTGAGCTGTTGAACCTAAAGCTGCAAAAGACTTGGCATCAAAGAAACCAATTTGTCCAGCAGTTAAGTCAGCAGTTGAACCACTTGAGGCTAGAGTTGTACTAGCAGGCAAGAAGGACTTGCGGAATGCATTTGGAAAATACATAGGGCTTTAATTTTTGGGGTTTATAAATAAAAAAATTGTTTTTAACTTAAGAACATTAACTTATACTTGGTTGAAGAAATCAGACTTTTCACTTCATCTAGTTGGTTTACAACTTCTGAAAAAGGCATAATCTTCTGTAACTCAACAACTTCTGTATATAGTTCTTTCATGTGAGATATTGCTTCCTGTACAGATCCACATTTATATGGACTCACTGCCGGGAAATCTAGAAGCTTCTCACGAGCTCCTTGGTATTGTTCAGCTACAGCATCTACTAAATCTGGCATACCATCATAAAACTCATTTAGAGCCTTATGTGCCGAAAAAGATCCAGGTCCTGTCACCTTTAGATGTAACTGATGTAGACTCGTTGTAAGAGCCTGAGAATTAGCAATCATTGCAGCTGTTTCTTTACATGGTCCCATAGGACTAGGTCTTTGTAGTTTCTGCATCATTAGCTATTTCTTTGGGCGTTTTGTGTATTTCTCTGATACTGAGTCATTGACTCTATATCTCCAGCTAAAACAGCAGCAGTTTCATCTACTAATATTTCAGCTATATCATCTTTAAACTCACAGTTTTGGTCAGCAGTATATGTATTTCCTGTTGAAGGATTCATACATCTAGCAAACTTTACTTCTATAGGTTTTCTATAATACAAGATTCTAGGTTCAACGACATTAAACTCATCGTTAGTATAGATTCTTATTTTGTTTCCTATCACCGTACAAACTGTCTCTGCCCACTCAAAAGAAGGAGATTTAAATCTGTCAGATAGTATTACATCTATATTAGCTTCTTCTGTTTGGTATATAGAAAGATGTCTTTTAGGACAGCAATCTGTTAAGGCATCAGCAGAAACTCTTACAAAGTGTAGATAATCAGCAGGTAAAGGAACAGACTCATAATATAAATCATGCTTTACAAGCTTGATTGAACTATCCATTAACAACATTTGTAAGTCATCAATAGAATTAATACTCTGTTCTGGAAGCTCTCTCTTACCGTTATTTCCATGAAGTTGTCTACGAGCCCATTCAATCTGAACTTTGTTAAACGCTTCTTGGATCTGCCAGCATTCTAAATTATCATAATCAAGAGAAGCTAATTTATTTAGTCTCTGCTTGATCTTTATTTGTAAGAGATTGTTATTCATATATTACTACTGATTCCAATATTTTTCTACTTTTCTAGTTAAATCTACTAAGATTTCCTCATTCAAAGGATTCTTAAGATATTCAACTATGTCTGATGGAGTTCTTCCTAGCATAGTGGTTGATTCCATATGATAGATAAACCCGTCCGCCTTTGTTGCAATAAACTTATAATAACTACTATCTTTTACAATAGATCTTATTTTCAAAGTTTCCATGTCAAGACTAGCTATTTCTAAGAACCTTTCAGCAGTCTTTTTCTTATTCTTATCTACTAAGTCTCCATTGATGTATTTGTCCATGTTATCATAAACAATATCATTAGGGGTTGACTTCTTATACTGAGCACTATTTGCATCCAACACTTTAGCTATGTATAATAACTTATTAGTATTCTTATCAAATAACTTCTGAAGTTCTGATAACGCTTTGTTTCTCAACTTCTTAACCTCTGTATTCAATGAAGCTGTTTCTTCTAATTTATCTAAGTAGAACTTAGGAGGAACTGGCATACGCTTAGCTTCTTCTAAAGACTTAGCAACTATTGAAAATCCTCCTGCTTCTATAGCATAAAGCTTAATTAGATCATAAGGATCTTTATCAGGCTCTAAATATACAGGTTCATTACCACATCTTATCTTAATCTTATCCCAGAAATCACTATTATCTGGTTTAAGTAACTTCACTTTATTCCAAAATTGATCGTCAGTAGGCTCAATAACATTAGCTGCTAACTCTCTTTCAAGCTGTGATATGATAGTACGGATACTTTTAATCTTAGCTTCCTGATCTTCCATAGGTAAGTTCTTTACATCAGAAGAAAACTCATTAAGACCTGTTAAGTATCTTTTAATACCATTAATCTCTAAACAAGCTAATTGTTCCTCGTGGAACGCTCCGTCAAAAAGACTAAGACCATATTTCTGTAATCCCATGTTATCAACATTAGAATCAAAATAAGGTCTAATAGCTATACTAGATCTTTTGTTTTGTGGGTACTTTTCCACGATTGTTACACTACTCATGTTTGGTTTTTTGGTTTTTAATATCTGAAGGAAACCTTCTGATCAGTATAGAACCTGTTGAAGGTTGCAAGCCTTCTAGTGATCAGCTAGTTGCGTACAACAGGTTGGGTTTTCTTAGAATACTATTCTAAGGATGGATAGATACAAGAGCCTGGGAGATTTTACCTCCCAGGATTGTAAATATTATTAGAATGATCCGCCAGTAACTGGGTTTCTCATAACGATCTTCAATACCTTAGTTGGATCTTTAACCCAAATAGCTGGCATTGTTTGTGTCATGAACACACGGTAACCGTTGAAGTTTCCAGAAGACTGGAATCCTTGTGTACGTCCCATGTAATCCATTGTACCGTTTTGATAGAACCATTTCAATTGATTATCCCAGCTTAACTTCAATAAGTAAATATTGTCGTTAGTATTCTCTGTGATATCAAAGATAATGAAATTATATGAACTTAATGGGAAACCATCAATAATTGGATTCTCAATATCATTAGTGTGGATGTTATCAAACGCTGGGTTCAATACAAACTTAACGTTAGCCAAGAAAGGAATAACGTATTGTGTGTAAGCAAAACCAAAGTTTAAGTCCATGCCTTTACCAGTGATAGCTCCAACTTCTGATGCATTAATAACTAAGCCACTATTTACAGCTTCTCTCTTAATTGCTTCATTTACTAACTTCATACCACCCAAGCCAGTTTGAACAACTAATTGACGCTTAGGATCTGGACCTTGAAACTCAACCTTACCATTGAAGAAGTTGAAGATTTCAGATTTGAACAAATCTAAGTTGAAAGAACCTTTGTTGTAAATACGCTTGTAAGAGTTGTCTAACTGCTTCCAAAGACCTACAGACAATCTGATGTCATCTGGACCATCTTGCTTAACTTTACCACCTTGACCCCACATTAAGTAAGTCTCAATGTCATTAGCAATCTTAGTCAAATGAGCTGCTTCCATAGCGGTTAAGAATGTACGAGTTAACTGACCAGATTGGTAAGCTTTCTTTACATAATCTTTACCCATTTTGTTAGCCATGTCTTCCATGTTTGTAACAGAAGGATCAACACTCTTGTCAAAGTTTCTCCATAATTCTACTACAGGAACTGTACCATCAGCTTTCATACCACCTTTCATCATTAAGTCAGCTCTAGAGCTTACAGAATAGTGAACGTGAGCTTCAGCACCACCAACGTAGTTGTAGAATTCACGGAAACCTGCATTGATGTTACCGATGTCAGAGAATCTTTCACCGTACTCACCACGTGCAGAACCTTTACGGAAAACTTTAGTACCAACCTTTAAATACTTGTTATCCAAGTACTTAGCGTTGTCATTGTTTACCAATTGTACTGTGTAGATAAAACCGTCACCAGCTGGGATGATATCGTCAGCAGTGATGTACATTTCTACACCATTGTACTTGTCATAAGTGATGATATCACCATGACCAAAAGAACGCTTATTCAATTTAATTTTGAAGGCTTGACCATCAACACCTTTTGTAGCATTGTTAGATTCAATATCTTCTGTAATGTAAGGTAGATCCTGCGTTACTGGAATCTGCCATTTGTACTCACCACGAGCGTTATCTACAGAGATAACGTTCTTACCACCGAAGCTAGACATCTGGTACAAAGGCATTTCTACTTTTTGTGCCATAGCCCACAAATCTACAGGACCTAAGTCTGTAGGTTCAGCTGACTTCAGTAAGTTTGAAAGGTGATACGAATCTACGTGTGAACTTGTTTGATAACTGGTATCACGTAGAAATATACCATTGTTCAAAACTGGAGTTGCCATAAGGCTTTTTAATTTTAAGGGTTAGAAATTATAAGAATTTTTTATATTATCTTTTAAAGATGTTAGTAGGTCTGACTAACTTTCTAGATTTAGGCTCATCTTCCTCTTGATAAGTAGATGTGTTCTTTTTAGATTGTTCAGTCTTTAACTGTCTAACAGTTTGTTCCACTGCTTGATTCTTTCCTTGTTTTACCAAGTTCTGACGATATTCATCAGGGTTAGAAAGTAACCAAAGAGCTTCTGCTATTAATGGATAGTTAGGTTCTACAAACTGATACTTCTCTAAAAGATGCCCCAACTGATTAGTTGGACGACCACTGATAGATGGATATTGAGGTTGAACCAATCCACTATATAATTGAGCTTGTGTCTTTTTATCTAACTTAAGACCATTAATTTCTGCCGGTCTTAAAGCTTCAAACACATTCTGCATGTAAGCTTCTGCTGCTTGTTCTTGTTGCTGCTTCTTAGCTTCTTGATCAGCAATCTGAGATTTTACAATCTGTTCTTGCATCTGATCCAACTTAGGTTTAAACTGCTTAGCTTTTTTCTCAAGCACTCCTAAGTCTTTCCATGTAGTTAACTCCTCGTCAATTTCTTCATCATTACCAAAGCCGGTTGCACTTAAATAAGATCTTACAATACCTTCTTGGTCATTCTCATCTGTAGGATCAAGTTGACGAACTTGTTCTACCTGAGCTAAAGCTTGAAATATACCTTTTAAGTCTTGTCCGCCATCCATTACATACTTAGCTGCATATTGCAACTCTTCAGGAAGGGATTCAAAAAACTCTTTTGGAGTGTTAGCAGCCACCTCAGACTTTAAATTGTCTACGTTAGCTTGCCACAACTCTTCTATGTCTTTTTCTCCAAGTGTACCTAAGTACTCTTCAAGATCTTGCTTTGTTTCATCATAGTCATCAAAAGCAAACATCTCTTTAGACTCAATACGTTTTTTCAAGAAGCTTACTAAACCAGACTTTTCAGTCTTGGGTCTTCCACCCTTAGATTTAGTCTCATCATCTTCAACATCTAAGTTGTCTATAAGATGATCAGTTTCTTCTTTACTTACTACTTTAGGAGCTTTACCAGTTCCTTCCTTCTCGTCGTCCTTTTTATCATCAGAAGAATCATCGTCATCTTCTTTATCTAAAAAACTAAGATCAGGTTTATCTTGACTAAAGATGTTAGGTTTAATTTCTGTAGGGGCTCCTACAGATCCTTTACTACTACTGTCAGGTACTACGATGCTATCAGCACCGGGTGCTCCTAACCAGCTATCAATGTCAAGATCTACTTGTTGCACAGAAGTCTGTACAGTTGTTTGATTGTCAGCCATATTTGATTGGTTTTTATGTGTATCTCTACATTAAAAATATACAACTTTAAATCTTAAAAATTTACTTTATTTATTAAAATTGTATCTAAGGTATGGATAATAGAGCTATAATTATTTCTTCTTCTTAGCTCCAACATCATATTTGTTCTTATTTTCCTTAGCTATCTGTAATTGTTTGTCAGCAATCTCTTTCTGAGTCTGTAATTTCTGACGCTCAATATCTAACTTCTGAGAATTTGTAGCATTCTTATTAACTTCCTGCTCACGTTTAAAACTCATAGTGTCCTGATAGCTTTGTTGTTTCTGAATATTAGCTAGAACATCTTGATAATCAGACACTTGGTTCTTATCAATATCCATCATAGCACCATAACCTGCTGATCTAATCTCAGCAAGAGTGATGTTATTTTGTCTATCAAGATCTGCTTGTTCAGCTTTAAACTGAATGTCCATTTGTTTCTGACGTTCTTGAGAAGCAAGCATTTCTTCCTGCATTTTCTGTTGAGCTTCTTGTTCTTGTTGTTTAAGAGCATTAGCTTTTTCTTCTGCAGATTTAAGAACACCTGTTAATTCAGCTATAGATTCAGACTTAATAACATTTCCTAAGTCAAAGATTGTAGCACCCGTAGTATTATTGTTAATAGCAAGTTGACGTAACTGCTCCATAACATTACGTTGGTTAGTCTTTGTTGTACAGAAGATATTAAAATCTCTCATTAAAAGATCTGTTCCATTCATTTGGAAGTTGATCTTCTCATCATTACCTGTAATATATTGAAGTCTTAAACTAGGTTTCTTAGAATGGTAGTATTGAGCTAAGTCAGTTCTCATTTGGTGAACTCTTGGCATTAAGTAATCACTATGTTGTGTGAAGTACTGTTCTGTCTGAGCATAAGATGCATTCATAGCTTGTTCCACACCAGTGGCAGTCTGCTGCTGAGCTATCTGTTGTCCCATACGTTGTTGGTTAAGACCAACCACTTCAAACGCTTGGTTCTTAAAATAAGTAGCTAAGTTCACTCTAGATAACAAACGGTTTGTTTGCTCTAAGTTTAACACTTGGTAGTGTTGAAAGTTAAGAGCATTCTCAGTGTTTGTAATAGAAGTATCCAATGGCAACATTTGGAAGTTCTTCATAGCCACATAGGCTTTAGCCAGATTATTTTTACCCCAGTCTTCTCCCAAGGAGTGACGAGGTAAAGCATTCTGGTCTAACATGATCACCGTGCCGAGTTCATCTACTAAAATGTCTGCGATCTGGTTATTCACAATATTGTAGCCTATTTGGTAGGGCTTCATTAGATCAACCAATGAAGTACTCCTAGTATTTCTATCACCAAATACAGATCCTTCCACTGGAAGTTTACATCCGTATAGTGTACTATCTCCTTTAAATTGGAATGGTATCTTACCTGGTCTACCACCGTTAAGACCTAGGTAGATTGGGTTAATACCACTTGGGTTATTCATTCCCCAGAATGCTGGTCTATTAGGACCAATCTTTACCCCACCCCATGTTTCATTAATCCAAATCCAATCTACGTGTTCACCATAGATTAAGTTGTCTTTAGATTTCTGTTTGTAAACCACAGTGTTATACTGAGGTTTCTCAGTGATCTTATAATCTTCACTGATAATATCTTGAATAGTTTCTCCTTCTTCTGTAATACGTGTAAGATGACCCACCTTACGTTGACTCTTCCAATAAATCTGAGAAACACGTAATAAGTGTGTTTTACCAAAATCAACCGTGTCTTCTGAATCTGATAAGATCCATTCAACTATATCTCCTGAACCAAATTTAGTATCATAAAGAGAAGCATATTGTCTATACCCTAATGATGGCATCTGAGTATTCCAGTCATGAGACTTTGTAGGATCATAGTAAGTTCCATCATTTTGGTATCCTTGTACAGCATAACCAGCTGATCTTATAGGATAAATAGCTTCTAAAGCTTCTAATTGATCTTGACTCATCATCCAACCATACTTGTCAATAACGTCTGATACAGACATCATATCCATTTTACCTACCCAGTTACCCTGAGAAATGTAACGTACATCTGGAGATTTATGATAGAATGTTAAAAGAGGATTCCAAAGCTCCACCTCATAATCATCTTCATTCATCTTAAAATGCCAAAACTCTCTATCTGTAATAAGCATGTCTCTAAAAGCACGCTCTTCTAATTCTTGTAAACCAAACTTCTCAGTGTCCACCTTCATCTGATGGGTAGCCCACTCTTCAATCATAGATCTATAATCCTTTTTAAAATACGCCTCAATTTCAGGAAGAGTTTTTAATTGTTCAGGATTAAGCATTTGTTGAGCTTCCTCAGACTCAGGATCAAGTCCTTGGTTAATCATTTGGATTAAGACCTTTTGTTGAGCTTGTTGTAATAAATACTCCTCAACCATAGATCTTTTCTCTTCTAACATCTCATTATAAGAGATGTCATCAATAGCTCTAAACATAATCTTAGAGGTACGTTTACTAAATTCATTAGTAAGTACGTTGATTACGTTAGGAATAATAGGATAGAATTTAAGTTCTAAAGCTGATTCATCTTCTTTAGTTAATGTATCTATAAGATCAGCCATCTCATTGTCTTCTTCTACAATGTAATCAGCTTTGTCAATAATTCCTTTAGCAAGCTTGTAGTTTTTCATTAATCTACGAGCATTACGTTTAAGTTGCTTCATACCCTGAAACTCTAGCCAATCTAGATTCCATGCTCTCCACTCCTCATCCTTCTCTTTTTCAGCCAGAAACTGAATAGGTTGGGTTAACGTACCCATCTTATTATAGTCAGCTTTTTTACCAGCTTTGAGATCCATTGCGTTATATATCTGCATGATTCTTAATTGTTTAAGTCTAAATCAGCTGTAAAAGTTCTAGCTGATCCAGTTATAGAAGTTGAACTAGAGGTGTATGTAATTGGATTACCATTAATGGTTCCATAAGGTTGAATAGGTACTGTCCATGGTGTAGTAGTTCCAGTTGACCAACCTGGTGTTGAACTAACTGTTAATTCCACCTCTTCCTCCTTTAAAATAAGTAAAGCTTCCTCTAATGTGAGAGAACTTTCTTTTATTAAACGAGATAGTATGGCTACTTTTTGAGCATGTAATGGCACTTCTTGTTGCATTATCTTATATTTTTAAAGGGATTTCTAGAAGGTTGATTGTTTCCAGCACCTCTCTTGGAACCGCCCATATGTCTGAATGGACTCCAATTTAATTTACTAAATTTTTGCGAGTTAACCAAATTTTCATTTGTAACTTCTACACGTTTAGCCAGTCCTCTGTTAGATTGTTGCACCTTTGCAAAGGCTATTAGAGCTGAAAAAGCTACAAGTCTATCCACGTTCACCCCATCTTGGTAAGCTTGCATCTCTTTTAGAAGCATTGGATCAGGTATTCTTTCCACTCCATAAATAGTCTTTACAATAGTTCCATCAGGAGTAGTTTCAGTGTCTAGCTCTTCTTTTAAAAATTCAATAGCATAAGATAGGACCGTTCCTTTGAATAATGTACCCACGTTCTTCCATCCATATTCCTGGAATACATTACGATTAGCTCCTATATCTTTTAAAAATAAGATCATGTCTTTAGGAACTAGATATCTTTGTTTCTTTTTAGAGATCATATATTGTATAAACAAAGCTACGTTATTCTCCACAATAGTCCAGGCATTATACCATTCTATAAGTAATTCTAGTCTTTCATGGGTTTTATTGATATCATCAAAACGTCCACACCAGCTAGCTACTATCTTATCTCTCTCAATTGTGTTACTCACCTTACCGTTTCCGTCATCTTTAATCACTTCTACAGGATTCTTGTAAATGTAAATAGCACATAGTGAGTCAGATGTAGTTGTCTTACCCTCACTCACTGGATCGACTGACCCATAGTACATACCAAAGCTTGGATCTTTATGAGGTCTTTCATAAATACATAACACTCCTTCTTTATCTTCTGTCTTTTTAGATATGGGCCATTCTGTAATTGGTATCTTTCTAGATGGTCTATCTATAATCTTTCCATCAGAATCTCTAGATAGTTCAAGATATTCTACAGGATATTGTTTATCTTGAATACGTTGTTGTTGTCTAGCAATCAAATGTGGAGCAAATATAGATAGCTTTCTAGTTGCAAAAGCTTCTTCAATATTACGAGGATGCTGGGATATTTCCAGCTGATAAGCTGCCGGTTCAAGATCTTTCTTAAGTTTTACAAACTCTTCTTCTAAAGCTTGTAAAGCCTCAGTGACTAGAGAGTTACCGTATTTGTCAATATAAGGGGGCATAGACCACTGTTCAGGAATAAACAAGCCAGTTACTCCAATCGTTCCTTTACCGTCTATAAGGTCAGATTTGACCCCATAGAATCCATTCTCCTCAGGTTTATCTATGTAAAGTTTCAAAGGTTCACATTGATCAAGGTCTCCCACTGATCCTGCAGCAATAAACTGACCTGTAATCATATGACCAGACTTAAGTGCTGGCTTCATATATCCATAGGTGTCATTCATCTTTGGAGCAATACCTGCCTCCTCGTGAAAGAAATAAGTTACAGGTCCACCGACACCGTGTGTAGGATCTTTCTCAAATGAGTATAAGTTGATAGAAGACTTTAATCCTCTATAAGTATCTCTATTTGCTACCCTCACTTTAATCTGTTGGTTCCATGCTCCCACCTTATCTGGTTCAGCTGGTCTATACCATGCTGTATGTTCATTTAGGAAGTTACGATATTCTGTTAAGAATTTCCAAGATCCTTTTTCATTGATATAGTCTTTAAGACTTGCTCCTATTTTAAGTACAGCTCCTTCTTCAAATACCCATTGATTAATTAACTTAGCCATATGGAAATAAGAAGATGCTATCTGACGTTTCTTTAAAACAATAGCATGCTTCCAATGTAATTCTGCTAAATGTTCATATAGAGCTAAATGATACTGAGCATCTCTCACCTTAGCAAAGTCAAACCTTTTTTCTTCCTTATCATAAATAGGTAGGAAGTTTAACCACATGTAATAGTCTCTAGAAATAAACCAGTTTTTATCACCACTATGGATTATAACACCTTTTCTACATTTATTCTTTTGGTCATCCCAGTATTTAACAAAGTCTTTACTTCTTACTGGAGATGCACAATAGTATCCTTGCTTCTGAAACTTACGTCCCTCAGCATTAAATATAAGAGATGTTTCATCAAACTCATACTGTCCTGGTTCTTTAAATAAAGATAAAAGATAGTCTCGGAACTCCTCACGTGAATAAAACACGGTGGTATCCCAAGACCCATCTTTATAGGTTGGTATTTCTAAATATATATTATCTGATTTCTCCACGTGTAAGATCTTCTATCATTCCTACATCACCTTTTGTACGGTGAAGCATATCTAATAGGGTGTTTAAATGTTTACTTTTTAATACAGCATGATGTTGGCTATTACTCCAATACTCATTATAAACATTTCTTGGAATAGCATTCCATAACTGATTATATGAATTGTAATGAAATACCCAATCAGACATATAACTTGATTCTGGTATTAAGTGTTCACCAATAGCGGCAAACTCTTTAATTTCTAGGTCTGTGTACACTTCTGTTTTCATAGGTTATTTGTTTTAGCTGTAGGAGAAGGACTCGAACCTTCAAACAGTGATTCAAAAAGTAGCATAATGCTTGCAAGCTGGTGGTCAACCCCATACTACTTTTCTATTTCATAATCTGTGCCCACGAGACGAGTGGGTGTGTATGCCTAAGTATGCTGAGATACTTTTTTTCACCATCCTACAATGTTGTAACTTATTACGTCAGTGGAAAAGTTACCAAACCATCTAGCTTACGATCTAGCTCTTGTAGTGTGCCTATTTAATAAATAAGCCTTAGAGGAACTACGACCCCGTGTACTTAGGGAACATTATCTTTATTGATCATATGCTAAGTCTTGTCCTCCTCTTACAGAAGACTGTTGTTCATCCATTAAGTCTTTATAGATTCCTTTATAAGATTGTCTTACAGAATCAAACTTCTCAGCTATTCTAAGAATGCCTACAGCTGATCCGTCTCTACCAAAGGTAGGGGTTTCTGTAGCTAGCACCTTTCCTAAATTATCTAAAGCTGTTTTAATTCCATAATATGCTCTTGATGTTTCTGTCTCATACATTTGTTTACATCTTCTTAAAGCATGTGCTATCTCATCTTCCTCTGGAGAAAAATCTCCATTTACCTCTTCTAATATCACTTCTTCTTTCTCACTCTCTGGAAAATGAAAGAAAGGATTTAGATCTGGATTAGGACAGGTCATGTAAAACAGATATGTATATATGTTTAAATACTCTGTAGGATGAGAGACCATTAAGTCTTTAAGGAACTTTAATGTATAGCAATGTTCACTAGGTGTAACATTTCCATTCTGTATATCAAATAATCTTACCATTAGTTCCAATGTTTATTATATGCCTCAAAATAAAAAGTGAGGTCTTGTTTAGTGTCATCATAGTATTCTCCTACAACATCACTTTTAAATCTACTACCTATATTTTCGTACAAGCTAGTAGTTATTATTGTACCTGTCACTTTATTTCTAAATAGTTTGTTAAGCCATGTATATGTTCCTCCACGGATAACACCTGCTTCTACTAAAAGATAATATTTATATTGGACATCTGAAAACTTAAACCATGCATCTATATCTTGGTCTGCTTTTCTAACATACTTATGTTCATCTTCATCTGGATATGCTACATGTATAGGAAGTACATCACACATCTCACCATGTTTACTTAAGTTATGAGCTACGTGCATAGCTACAGTGGCTGAATAGTCAGGACTCACCATAACTACAAGTGTATTTTCAGCTGATATATCTGGATACTTTTCAATAACCTTATTGGTGAGTGTAACAATAAGCTTTTTTTCTTTAGCTGCTGTAACTAATAATGGTTTTCTCATTAGTATTTAGGTTTTAATCTACTTCTATTATCTTCTAGCCAATGTATAAGAGCTATTGCTTCTGCTTTTAAATATGGTACGTCATAAGGAATAACATCTTTCACTATAGGATTGCCTGTAGAGTCTAAAGCTGTTACAGGATTATCATACTTATCTCTACCAGATTCTTCAAATAGAATATGATGTATAATAAGTTTACCTGGTTTTAATTTAGGATTGTGTTTAAGAATAATAAACATATACATAGATAGTTGTAATGCATAATGCATAAAGTTACAATCATCTAAATGTGATAAAGGAGATGACATTTTCTGACTAACGCCTTCCCAATTGGTAAAGCTTTCTGTCTTAATTTCTTTATTAGTCTTATAGTCTGTAATATGTACCTCTCCATTAATCACCTCAACAAGATCTGACTGACCACAAATGCCGGCAGATTTAAGGTAGACTAAATGTTCTGGATAGATACCATCTGTTAATTTCTGAGAGGGAGAATACTTACATCCTTCTTTTTCTATAGGAGTGAATACAGGAACAGTGACACCATGTCTTTCAATAGTGTTAAGTTCACATATATCTGCTTCTCTACAATTATGATACCATGTACCTAATGTAGTAGCACGAAGAGCTTCTGCTTTCCAAGCAGCTTTAATATCATCAGGAGTCATACCATACCATTTAGACTTTTTATTCTTTGCAGACTTCTCTGCAATTTTATCAGCGTCAAATGGTTGTTTGAAATTACCTATAAAACTAGTGACAGATAACCAATTAGTTAAGTCTGTTACATCTATACTTCTATACTTGTGATCCTCTGGTGTAAATATTAATATACTCATAGTCCTAGTTTTTGGTTAATTAAATCTTCTTCTTCTTGTGTAAGCTCAGCTTTCCAATGTCCCTTTGGACATTCTGAAGACAAAGATCTAGTCTTAAACCCTAGGGAACATCCACAACCTCCTAGTTTTTCATTACAGCAAGGATGTGTTCCTACCACCATACATCCTACACCCTGCACATCGTAAAGTGCACATTTCTCACATATCTGCATTCTCTGTTGTGCAATCTCTTCTACATCCTCTTTCTTAAATATGGAATTAGTCACTCCCTCTAGTATCTGACCTTTTGTTTTCCATAGCTTTATTATGTTTTCTCTTAGGCTCATCTGTTGATGTTTTATGTAGTTTAATAAACTCTTTCCTCGTCTGCTCTTCTTCCATAATCTTTTTCATAGCCTTCATATCAAAAAGATTTTCATCTGTTCTAAATCTTGTCACCTTTTCTTGCACTCCTTTTTGCTTTAAGTTCTCTTTAAACCTTTCAAGCATTTCTATCATGTCATCTAGCTTCCAATGTTTTATAGTGAAATCTCCTAGATTGGTTATATGCACTCTACTGTGTTTTAAACTAGAAAGACTCTTTCTTACTTCCTGCCAATAGAAGTCAATGATATCTTTTATCATTTGTTCAGGTAGGTCTAGTTCTTTAGCTACCTCTGGGATCAGTTCTTTTGCTTTTTTAGGACGCAACTGATAAGAATTTAAAATCTAATAATACATTCCCCTTACTATGAACATTCATAATAGGATTGATAAATATCTTCTTCTTATTCTTTCCTTCTTTTACAATAAGCTTTTTCTTCTCTGCTTTAGTTAAACAGTTTCTAACTGATTGTGTGCTAGAGAATATAGTCTTGGCATGAGCTTTAATACAAAAGCTTGTAAGTTCTTGATCTCCTTCTACAGCTAAATATGTCAAACATTCTAAGTCTGCTTCACTCACTTGTATTCCTTGTAAGTAACAATGTGTGAGTATCTGATACTTGACTATTTGCCAAGTGGTCATCCTCACTCTTTTGTCCACTTGATTTACTATTGCCATTATAATTCTATTTTAAACATTATATATTCTTCCCCTGTCTTATTCCAATTCTCATACGTTAAGACTTCTTCTGCTCCAAAGTCTTGAAATATCTTCCATGACGGTCCCTTTCTAGCTTCTCCTATAAGATGTTTAAATCCAGACTCAGTTGCCCAGTTTAAAGTTTCTTTAACAAGATCATGACCAAGTCCTTTTCCTCTATGGGAAGGAAGGACAGTGAATGAGTCTATTCTCACCACATTATTACTTGTCCATGACATTATCATTTCAGCCACTAAGCCATCTTTACCATCTCTAAACCAGATTCCTTGAATCCCATCCCCTTGGGACAAGACGTATGTTTTATACTTCTCGTCCCATTGGATAGGCTTAGGATGTTCTTTTTCAAACTTGTAGGCTTCTTTATAGTCTCTTAGTTTATACAGAACAGTCATAAAAACTTATTTCTTTTTTAACTTTTTAGCAGGTACACCTTCAGCAAATTGTGTAGCTGTAGGAATAATGATATCATCACCCACAGCTAATCCAGCTTCTAGCAACTCAGGGTTGTTATCTAGATCTTCTTGTGTAATAGTGTGAGGGGTTCCTTCAGGTTGTGGTTGACTAGCTGATTGCTGTGTTGTCATTTGAGCAATAAAAGCAAGAGCTTTCATTTCCTCAGCTTTAGCAACAGCTAACTCTGTACTAATCTTTTGTAGCTCTAATTGAGCTCTTTTAACTTCTACCTGTTCAGCAAAGAAAGCAATCAGCTCTTCCTTGGTAGGTATCTTTTGTTCTTCAGACATAATTGGTTGGTTTTTAATTATTATAAATCTACGTCATCTACGTTAATATCATTCATTGAGGAGTTAGTATGCTGCTTCCAGATTCTAAAGAACTCTAGATAGCTAGTATCTATAACATAAGTGTCTCCAGCATCTGTAAAGATAGTGGTGGCGTTATACGTAATCTCCTCAGGATCTTCAGAAGTCTGCTTAGCAGCTACCACTATATCTATGTTAAATAGAAAAGGCATCCACTTCCCTGGATCATCTTCTATAGAGAGAAGATCCATCTTATCTGGTGTCATTGTATGACAATGTATGTTGCAATGGTGTAAGCTCATAATGTTGGTCTTATATTATAATATACTTAAAAAGTTTAAACTACACAAATTTAATATTATATATTACACCTAAACCTAATAAGTTATCCCCCCTTGTTAATAACGTATAATAGACCCCCCCCTATGTCCTGGAAAAGTTCCGTGTTAGAGAGGGGTGGTACCTTTAGAGAAAAACTCCCCCGGTCAATCCGATTGGAGGTGGTACCCCCTATGCTGTGTGGAGGTAAGTAGAGAAACCCCTGACGTACATTAAAAATAAATACTATGGAAAAGATTAATGAATGTACGTGTACATCAGCTTACTGGTGTTATGATGAGAATCAAATGGAACCTGGGTATACTTGTATGAATTGTAGATTGGAAGAGGAAGCATACTATCAAGAATGTATGGAAGAAGAAAAGGTATCGGCTATTAGCATACCTGTTGTATCTGTAGAAGAAGATGATGATCTCCCATTTTAGGGGGATTATCATTTGGTATTCTACCCCTGATGTATATATAAATATATATTATGAAACAATTATTAATTATTATGTTATGTATTGCAGCTTACAGCTGTGCTTCTAAGAAGACAAAGTCAGTTGTACCTGTGTGTAAGCACAATACACCTGGAGCTATTATGATTATCCCATCTGATACAGTGAGTGGTAGACCTACATACACTGTCATCTTTGATGATGAGAAGGCATTAGACCATATGTATGGTGAAGAGATAGGTAATAGCTTATCTACTGGTAAATGGGAATATGATGAGGACTTGGTGATTACTACTGAAAAGTAGTAGTCATTAAGTTAGAATATAACCCCTGATTGTATTTAAAAATAAATAATATGACTAACATGAATGTAAACAAGAAACCATTTGGTATCAGATTTGAAGGTAACACAGTATGTATGAAGCTACGCTTTACAAAGGAAAGATTCCTTAAAGCAGAGATAGCTGACTACGGTACACACTTTACTACCAAGTCTGGCCATATCATCTTTGAAGCAGAGCTATTAGCTCCTAGTCAAGGATTAGCCGAGCTTCAGAACAAGCTTGACTTATTACGTAATCAACCTGCTAAATAGTAGGTTGGTTATTTTTTCTAACACTTACGTAGAATTTACCCCTGATATCATAATAAAATAATTTATTATGCGTAACCAAATTAAACAGCCTTACGGCTACAATTACTTCACTATTGGTACAGTTACCGTTTACAGTGGTAAAATCCGTGTTAAAGCAGAGAGCAACACATTTGAGAGAATGTGGAACTCCGCTGTGGCACAACACCCTGTAATTATTAGCAACCATAAGAATAACTGCGTTGCTATTAGTTGGACCACTACTGATTACATAGTACATAACATGTATAGAGAGCTACTTAACGACATACTTGCCTCTATTATGCATGAGCGTGTAACCAAGAAGTACGCCAAAGAAGTACCGGATTACATATGCCTGTAACCTATTATAGCAGATTGCCTAATAAGCAGTCTGCTATATTATGTAGAATTTAACCCCTGATTATATATTAAAATATATAACATGAAACATTTATTATTATTATTGACAGTTATTACACTGTCTATTAGCAGTTATGCTAAACCAACTCCTTGTAAAGGGACCACAAAAGCAGGTGTAGCTTGTAAGTCTATTATTGTAGATTCAAAGACAGGCTACTGTAATGCCCACAATCCTAACAGAGTACATTGCTCTGGTAAGACAAAAGCCGGTAAAAACTGTATGATGACCGTTGGTAAAGGCAGCACTACGTGTAGATTACATGGTAAATAAAGACTATAAGGGAAGCTTAACAGCTTCTCTTATTTTTTTGTCTAAATGACCCCTGATTTTAAATAGACGAAAGTCCCAAACGTGCAATCAGTGGGAGTCATGACCCAACCATCTACCTAATGAGAGTTTAATAAACTCAGGTCTTAAAAAGGATGTATTGCACAGTATACAGAAACAGGAGTTTTATTATTTCTCCTGTTTCTTTCCTCTCATTACTGCAACCTGCGGTTGTCTCTGCTAACGCAGAACTTCATCCTCTCATTAACCCCTGATGTACAACTAGTTAGTAAATAACTACCAAAAAAAGTCTCATTTCCCCCAAATGAGCATTAAGAACCAAGGCCTAACCGTCTTGGTTCTTTTACACCCTGCATAGACATAATCTGCAGCCTTCGGCTGTTATTATGCTCTATTTAACCCCTGATTGTCAATTGGTATTATATTAATCATTTTAAACATTTTAAACATGTTACAAGCTAAATTAAACGGTTCTTACCGTAAAGCAAACACCGGTACCAAAGTATTCAGATTCACCGTTACAGGTTCAGAGAAAGACCTTCAAGCGTATGAAGCCGCACAAGGAGACAGTTTCCGTTTAGATGAAACAACCGGTAAGCCTTTGTGGTTCACCACTCGTTACACAGGAGACTCTGTTAATTTGATTATCACTTCTAACAACCAAGTTGTTGCTGATGATACTGAACTATCTAAACTACAAAGTTTAGTAGAGCAGTTTGGCCCAGATGTTGCAAAGCTCGTTCTTATGCAGAAAGCTACTACGCCTAGTGCTGAATAAGCCTAGTCATGTCCTACACCCTAATCCGGTGTAGGATTTTTTTTCTGTACATAATGGCTCTCCATCAGAACAGTCTTCCTAACTGTCCGTCCCTGACGGCCCATTTCCTAACCATCTGCACGCTTTCAGCGTGTCTTACACACACTTAACTCCCTGATTTACAATCAGTTGTGTCAGAAGCTGTGTATGTCAGGAACACCACAAGCCTAATCATCGTATTCTACAAAGCTGTTAAACCAGCCAGACGGTTAGCGGATAAGATAGCTATAATTTATATTTATTAAAGATACGATCTGTCTAATCCACAGATAATATGCCCAATATGATGAGAAATGGTTTGATAACCATATGGGTAAGTGTTGTTACTTAGTAACAGCAGGTTGATCACCTGATGATGAACTTCTGAACAATCTATTTCTAACCTAGCAATAGGGACAGCCACGACACCTGTAAGTTGGATAAATTAGGGTGTTACATTTTTCAGAGGGCTCACCAGTGAGCTACAATCATAGTATAGATTTATTATAATACTATTAATAGGAGCTCATACATGAGCTGTCCCTTTTCTATCAAGTTCTCAATCATTATTTACATCACATACAATTCATTAACATGAAAAGAACAAAACATCTAGTATTCCGTACCTATCAATCCTTTCAGGAATGGTACACAAGAATGGCTAACAAGTTTACCACCCTTAGACTAGTATTTCTAAAGGTATTTAGATCTTCCCACTATATAGCTGTATCTATAAGCTATTAAGACTCATTATGTGGATGGTGACCCGGAGATTACTTCAATGGGTGCCACACATACATTATTCATTAATCAATTCACACAAGACATGAAAAAACCAGATTACGTCTTACAAGTGTTAGTATGGATGGCTGCTGTTATGGTAGTTATCATAGCTCTAACCTCTTGCTCAACTAGCCGTTATTGTAAGCCTCCCAAGTACAAAGCACCTAAACAATATAGATGCGTTGTAGGTAGGGTAAACTTATGGAGAAACTAATTACAAAACCCACTAAATTTCCCTAACATGGAAAAAACAATCATTCATTACAAACGATTTAAATTAGCTATTATGCTAAATGCGTTCATTGTAGGTGTAGCCTATGATAACAAAGAGGTCTTTATGGCCTTTGGTCTATTCATCATTGAGATAGACTTTAAGAAGAAGAAAAGAAACAACACTTTTTAATCAACTAATTCATTTAAACATGAAAACATTCTCAATCAGTTCCCCTTGGGACCAAAGATCAACGCTTGTTAGTATTAAACTAGGTAGTTATGCTAACGGTAGAACATCTATTAGTCTTATAGATGTAGAAGATAAGCAACCATATGCTGTTGCTACGGTTAATATACCTGATGCTCTTTTATTAGACAATGAAGTGTTTGTTAAAGACTATTCAGAGAACGAGGGCATGTTAGACTTCCTCACTAATAATAACATAGTAGTTCCTACTAACAATTGGGTACAAACCGGCCACGTAGATGTACAAGTTTGTACACTTAATCCTGAATCAGAATGGGGACTAGTTCCTAATCTTTATTCAGATGAAGGACCAGAATATGACGGTGCAGGGTTTACAGAAAAAGATAATAACAGAATGGACCCAGCTCCTGATGAAGTAGATCCTGTTACAGGTAAACAAATGTGGATTATTAAAGGTTATAGAATTTGGGATAGTAGCTACCAAGATGCTCTTAAGCACCTTGAGCTAATTGAATCATTTTAAATCATTAACATGAAAAAAGCATTAGAAGTATTATTTGGTATAAGAGAGCCTAACAAGCTCTCTAAACCAATTGAACTATCATTCTCTACATTAACCCCTATTAGTAGGCCAGGTATGTTAGAATGGTTCAAAAAGTATAACGTGGGCATATTGACTGATAAACAGTCAATTAATGTTCCAATTAGAATGGGAAACATAGTTAAGTACGTTGATCTACGTAGCATTAAATCATTCTAATTAAACTCGGTGAGGCTAGCAAGAGCTAGTATGGGTATTCTCATACCCGAACCTCTGACTTAGGATTGATCAACCATGAGATGCTGCAGATGAAAACTGAACGTTCTTAATAAGACTAGTAAGATAGCTGCCGTGATGGGGGCATACCAAAATGACTACTGCTTTGATTAACTTCATGTAAGCCAGCACAGTTGTGAGTAGTATTGACTGAACCTGACAGTATAGCTGTTCAGATGTAGGGAACTTCAACACAATCAGTACGTTAAGCTGATTATTTTTTAATTAATCATTTACTAAAAATAAATTTATTTTATGCCAGTATCAAAATCAGTAACAGTAGCAGAATTTGCTATTAAAGAAGTAGTAATCCCAATTAAGGGAATTAGTCCACTAATTACACATGCGTGGAGTCAAAAATCTATCAAAATGATAGAAGATAAGCAACAAGGTGTTGCTAAGAATAAAAAACATGATATTCGTAATCCTGAAGAGGAATATGAAGCAGGTAAACATGTCAGTTCATTAGGATGGGATGGTTTTCCAGCAGCTGGTTTTAAAGCAGCTATGATACGTGGAGCTAAAATGATTGGTATGGTAATGAAAGATACACAAACTTCTTTCTTTATCAAAGCTGATGATGAAATAACTCAATTAGTACGTATATATGGTGAACCTCACTTACGTAAAGATATGGTAAGAGTAGGTATGGGGTCATCTGATGTAAGATATCGCCCAGAATATATAGAATGGGAAGCTAATCTTACAGTAGAATTTAACGAAGGTGTTATTAGTTTAGATCAAGTGTATCAATTAGTAAAAGCTGCCGGTTATGGTTGTGGTATTGGTGAAATGAGACCAGAGAAAACTAAATTTAACTATGGACGTTTTGCTTTAGCTCAAGAATTAAATACACCTATAGCTGACAATTCTAAATCAAAAGCTAAATAAATATGAATCAAGAATTACAAACAGTTAATAATTATGCTTGGAAATTAGCTAGTTTAGCCAAAGGTATTGATGTACAAGATGCAGTGACTGAGTTAAGCAGAATTAAATCTGTTTATGGAAGTTTAACTCCTGAAAATGTATTAAATGCTTCAAGATTAGAAACAGCTGTATTATATAAACTATTTAACTGGGATGATGCTAAAGCAGCTGAACATTATAG
>Ga0208787_1000086_pt1 | contig 41952 bp, 26 predicted proteins | sample Wag4_2014_7_11_FD_187362 | JGI IMG/M metagenome (GOLD analysis project Ga0208787, IMG submission 187362) | Fresh water microbial communities from Ohio, USA - Utica-2 Time Series HT 2014_7_11 (SPAdes) (version 2) | ecosystem: Environmental > Aquatic > Freshwater > Water tank | place: USA: Ohio...
AATTATAAATACTTCCGTTCTATCTGCCTTGGAGGGAACGGAAGTATTTAAAAGGGTTTCTGAAGTCTAAGATCATCACCTTTCTATTTATTTACTTAAATGCCAGGTCCAGTAGATTAATATAAACTGGATTGGTATTCTAATAATAGCCAGTTTTTTACTTCCTATAGCCGGTTTTTCTTTGAATACATCTAAAACATGAATGGGTAAGAAAAATAACATTAAATAGAACATCCCTTTTCCCGCCATTTGTTGATATTGAGGGATAAGAAGTCCAATACCCAGCAAAACTTCAATAATGCCAGCCAAATAGTTGGCAAATAACTTTGGAATGAAATCTGGAATAAACTTATTATAGAAACGGGGCTTTATGAAATGCATGATGCCTGCAAAAATCATAAAAACAGCTAGCAGCATAGTTAAATAATACTTGTAATGGTTCATATTGGTATTTGTTAAACGGATGTAGTTTTATATTTCATCAGGCCAAGGAACTGCCTGATTTGTTTGTTTAAAAAGAGGTCTGTCTGCTCCAACTTTCCTTAGGTACTCACCGAGTAAAGTGGATAATTCTTTCACTTTTTCAGGATGATTCATCGCCAGATCAACATTTTCCCCGAGGTCATTATCTAATCGGTAAAGTTCTTTTTTTCCATCTTTATACCAATAAATTAATTTCCATTCTCCTTGACGTATGGTACTGGTTGTTCCGATACCAGGCCCAGAAGGACCCCATTTATTGGGAAAATGCCATACGAAAATACGATTGGAAGGTGTTTTTCCTTTTTGTTTCAAAAGAGGGATAAAACTTTTTCCATCTATTTGTTGAACCGTTTTCTTTTTGTTTATTCCGGCCATTTCTAAAATACCAGGAAAAAAATCTTCAATAATAAGGGGCTGGTTACAGACGGAACCGGGGATCACTTCACCAGGCCATTTTACTAACATGGGTTCTCTGATTCCTCCCTCATAAGCCGATCCTTTACCACTTTTTAGTGGTGCATTATGGGTATGTTTTTGGCCTCCACGGGCAGTTGCGCTCAAGGATCCATTATCAGACATAAAAATTATAATGGTATTTTTTTCAAGATTACTGGCGGATAGAAAGGTCATGAGCTCACCTAAACTCTTATCCATGCCTTCTACCATGGAGGCAAAACGAGCTTCCGGTTCTTCCAGTCCCTGTTTTATATATTTTTCATAAAACCGGGTATCGGCTTCAAGTGGAGTATGCACTGCATAGTGAGACATATTTAGGAAAAAGGGTTTATTTGCTTTTTGAGCCTGATGGATGGCAGAAATAGCTTCAATGGTTAATACCTCAGTCAGATTTATGGTGTCGCCATGATATTTACTTAAACCTGGTACACCCCACGGCAGCGTATGTTTTTCTCCGTTTTTATTTCCAAAGTTACGTTCACCCTGGTAACTACCGGGTGCGCCGGCGGCATGTCCGGCAATGTTAACATCAAAGCCTAAATTTAAAGGGTCAGAGCCTGGAGTATCCATAGCTCCCCAATGTGCTTTACCACAATGGATGGTAAAATAGCCATGTTGTTTAAGTAATTGAGGTAGGGTAGTGGCATGAACAGCATTTTCAATACTGTCAACGGGTTGAAGGCCATTCACATTCCATTTTGGCATTTGTAAAATGGAATCTTTATGGTCTTCTGAAATATTTCTTCGTAAGGTCCAGTTGGTAACTCTGTGTCTTGCCGCATTCATACCCGTCATCAAACTAACCCGTGTAGGAGAGCAAACACTACTGGCATATGCCTGGGTAAACTTCATCCCCTCAGCTGCCAGTTTTTCCATATTTGGTGTATGGTATAAACGATTTAATGCCGTTTTTTCAGTCCAAAATGGAACCGATGTATCTTGCCAACCCATATCATCAACAAAAAACAAGATAATGTTTGGCTTATCAGATAGGGATATCCTCTCCACAGAAAGGGTTGAGGAGCTAAATACCAAAAAGATTAGTACAAATTTTATAAAATGCTGTACCATAAGGGAATAAATTAACTTGAAAAGGGATTTAAGCGTTTGTTTTTTAATGAAAATGCCTAAATCATATTAAAAAACCAAGTTAATTTATTTTGGGGTCTTAATATGATTATCTGTCCTAGAAAATTTTTGAATTATTGATTCTAAATGAAATTAGCATTGAAAGAAAGGGTGTAAATTCAATTTACATTCATGAAATATCCTATAAAAAAATGCTGAGGGAGGGTTTTTAGATTATGGAATAAATCTCATGTCAAAGCTTGAGTTTACTTTTAAATCTTGAAGTATAGGACGGATTATAAACATATTAAATACCCAGTGGGTACATCTTTATTACTGACAATTTCAAATTTATTGAGAATTTAAAACGAGGTGTTTACTGGCTAAATAACTACTAAAAAGGGTCAAAATAAGTATTTACTCCTATTTTGACCCTTAAACATTATTTTTTAGCTAAAATGCTTAGAATATTAATTTTTAATGCATCTGACAGATAAGCCAACATTTTGTTGATAACTATTAATGTCGTTACTTGCTCTTATTTCTTTAGTGAAGCCTGTTAAGGCTCTGTTTTTAGCTGAGGTGGAAGACCAGAAATAAGCATTTTCACCTTTAAAATAAAATAATCCATCATTTCTTCTAAAGCCTCCAGGTAACCCACTGAAATCAGAACAATTATTGGCGTCATAATTTACCGTCCAAAGGGTTGTACCGGGTACTTTCATTTTCTCACCGGCAACAGATTCTCCGCCTAAACAGGTTGTTAACGTAGTCCACTCAGCATCCGTTGGAACACGCCAACCTGAAGGACACAGGCCTTTAGGGTCATTTACAGCATATTGATTATAAAGGTAGCCGAAAGTGGTTAAATTACTCGCATCATGTGCATAAACAGTCATGGCACTCGTCGTGGTATTTAGCCATCCAGTATAACCTGAGCCATTGCCGGTAGTCGTTCCACCTGCGTCAACAGGTATAGCGGTACCATCGTTTAAGGTTGTAACCCTTAAGTTTTGCTTCATCCAGCATTGTGAACCCAATGTGATTACATTATAACTATTACCCTCACGGTCGGATACGGTGCTTGGGCAAGTGGCAGTACTGGCGCAAGTGCAGATAGCTAATGTCGTAAAACTCACTTGAGTACCATAACTGGTTCCAACTGAATTAGTGGCATAGGAACGAACGTAATATAGCGTGCCGGCAGATAGCCCTGTTATATTACTGGTAAAAGAACCCGTTCCGGTACCATCTGAGGTACTTGAGGCTGAGGGAACTGTTGGGTTTGACGAAGTACTCCAAACTACGCCTCTGGCTGTTATAGGAGAACCTCCATCGGCGGTTATGTTCCCGCCACTCGTTGCCGCAGAGGAGGTGATTGATGTTGCTGTTACCGTTGCCGAAATGGTGGGAGAAGATGCAGCTAATGTATAAAAACCTATTGGAGTTCCATATCTGGTTCCCGCTGAATTGGTGGCATAGGAACTAACGTAATATAGCGTGTTGGGAGATAACCCTGTTATATTACTGGTAAATGAACCTATTCCCGTTCCATCTGACGTTTTTGTTGAAAGTGACACATCTAAACCTGTACTTGACGAAGCTTTCCACACTACGCCTCTGGCTGTTATAGGGGAACCTCCATCGGCGGTTATGTTTCCGCCACTTACTGCAGTTGAAGTTGTAATGGAACCCGCAGCTACGGTTGTTAAGGTGGCTAAGGAACCTGCAGATGTTGTGAAGCTAATCTGTGCGCCATAACTGGTTCCCGCTAAATTTGTTGCATAAGAACGGACATAATAAAGTGTTCCTGCATTCAAACCTGTTATATTACTGGTAAATGAACCCGTTCCTGTACCGTTAGAGGTGCTTGAGGCTGAGGGAACCGTTGGACTAGCCGAAGTTCCCCATACTACGCCTCTGGCAGTTATAGGAGAACCTCCATCGGCGGTTATGTTTCCGCCACTGGTAGCGGAAGTTGTTGTTATGGAACCAGCAGCTACGGTTGCATTAAGGGTAGCTAAGGAACCTGCAGATGTTGTGAAGCTAATTTCGGTTCCATAACTGGTACCTGATGAATTTGTCGCATAGGAGCGAACGTAATAAGTTGTTCCTAAACTTAACCCTGTTATATTGCTGGTAAAAGAACCTATCCCCGTTCCATCAGACGTTTTTGTTGTAAGTGAAGTAGTGGGGCTGGTTGCCGTTCCCCAAACCACACCTCTCGCTGTAATGGGACTATCACCTGCTGCTGTAATATTTCCACCGCTTGAGGCGGTAGTTGTCGTAATGGCCGATATTGCTGAGGTAGCGGAAAGAGTAGGTGTAGACCCAATATTGGTTGTAAAAGAGATTTCTGAACCATAACTGGTTCCTGCTGCATTAGTGGCATAGGAACGAACGTAATATAGCGTGCTGGCATATAGTCCGGTTATATTACTGGTAAAAGATCCTGTTCCCGTACCATCTGACGTTTTTGTTGTAAGTGAAATAGTAGGGCTAGTGGTTGTAGCCCAAACTACGCCTCTTGCTGTGATGGAACTACCCCCATCTGTTGTAATGTTTCCTCCACTCGTTGCTGTAGATGAGGTGATTGATGCTGCAGATACCGTTGCAGAAATGGTAGCTAAAGATCCGATTGATGTAGTAAAACTCATTTGAGTACCATAACTGGTTCCCGCAGTATTTGTTGCGTATGAACGAACGTAATATAGCGTTCCGGCAGTTAGCCCGGTAATATTACTTGTGAAAGCGCCTGTGCCTGTTCCATCTGTCGTTTTTGTTGAAAGTGAAATAGTGGGGCTGGTTGTTGTAGCCCAAACTACGCCTCTTGCTGTTATAGGAGAACCTCCATCGGCGCTTATGTTTCCGCCACTGGAAGCAGTTGAGGTGGTAATGGAACCCGCAGCTGCGGTTGTAAGGGTGGCTAAGGAACCTAAAGATGTTGTAAAACTAATTTCGGTTCCATAACTTGTTCCTGCTGAATTTGTTGCGTAAGAACGGACATAATAAAGGGTTCCTACACTCAAACCTGTTATATTACTGGTAAATGAACCCGTTCCTGTACCGTTAGTGGTACTTGAGGCTGAGGGAACTGTTGGACTTGGGGAAGTTCCCCATACTACGCCTCTGGCTGTTATAGCATATCCTCCATCGGAAGAGATGTTCCCACCACTGGAAGCGGAAGTAGTGGTTATTGAACCTATAGCTGAGGTAGAGGAAATACTGGGTGATGAGCCTACTAATGTAGTAAATGATATTTCTGAACCATACGTTGTTCCAGCCGGGTTAGTAGCATAGGAACGAACGTAATACAGCGTGGTGGCAGATAGCCCTGTTATATTACTGGTAAATGCACCCGTTCCAGTGCCATCGGAGGTGCTGGAGGCTGAGGGAACCGTTGGGTTCGTTGTTGTTGACCAAACAACACCTCTTGTTGTACCTGGATACCCACCGTCGGAGGAAATATTCCCTCCGCTTGTTGCTGAGGTAGCTGTGATTGAGCTGGTACTTACAGTAATTCCTATGGTTGCAGGAGAGCCAGTACCAGTTGAAAAATTAATTTCTGTTCCATAGGTTGTACCCGAACTGTTTGTAACATAAAATCTAACATAATAAGTTGTTCCTGGGCTTAATCCCGTGATATTGCTAGTAAATGGTCCTGTACCCGGGCCATCATTTGTCTTTGTACTCAGGGCAACCGTTGGATTTGGGCTTGTGCTCCAAATGATTCCTTTTGCAAGAACAGGAAATCCACCATCAGAAAGTATGTTTCCACTAAAGCTTGCAGTAGATGCCGTGATTGTTCCGGTAGTTATAATGGAACTTATTGATGGAGACGTTGAACAAATAACAACACAGGTCTCTAACGCTAATTTTTTCCAACGGACTTTTAATTCATCCATTGAAAATCTATTCCTGTTGTTATTTGAAATAGGATTAGTTTCTTTAGCAATTTGCACCTGACCATTTAAAAAGGTCAGATTGAAACTAAATGCAAAAAATAATAAAAACAACTTTACCCAATGGTTTCTTTTGAGATTGAAACAGTGCATTCTTAAAATTCTTTTGTTAATTAATGATAATTAACTTATTAAGAATTAACTTAATAAGGTCAAAAAAATTTAAGATGGGGTAATATTAAAATCTGTGCGAAACTAATAAATTATTATAATTAACAAAAATTTTGGAGCAGATAATGCGATATTTTTAGTTGGGTATTAAAAAAATGTGCATTGAAATTGCTCTAATTTCAATGCACATTTAGTTTTCTTTCCGTTTATTTAGACCTTCTTTTCACTGCATGTCCAACCATTTATTGATCTTTATTAGCTTAAAATGGTCGATGCTGTGCTAATACCATTTCCCTGGTATTACTTTAGATGATGGATTAAATGGATCGCAATCAATAATCAAATACTAGGTGTTAGTTGAAAAATCATTATTTCACCACCTTTAATATCCCCCTCATCAAAGTGTGATGACCTGGATAAGTGCATACAAAAGAATATTCGCCCGCTTTAGCGGGTGCCACAAAATAAATGGTTTGTGATGCTTCCGGTTGTAGTAGAGTGGTATGAAAAAGTACTTTATTGCTGTTTGGGACATAGCTCATTTGAGAAGCTTTAACACCCAGGGAAAAAGCAGCTAATCCGACTTCGTCAGCGGTTCCGGGCTCTACTATAACCAGATTATGGGTCATGTCATCATCTAAGTTATTGAAAGTAAGTTTTACCTTAGTTCCTGCTTTGACCTCCAGTTCTGTCACATCATATTTCATACCTGGGATAGTTCCTATGACCAAGGTTTTATCGGGGGCTGCCCAATCGGAAGGCATGCTTGTCTGGTGTTTATTACTGGCTTTGTTATTTTTCTTTATTGTTGGTTCCACTTTTGTCTCCATTTGGACAGCATGTTGGTGACTTTCTGAAGGAGTTGGAGTGACTGCTGCCATTTTATTTTTAGACAAATCTGCCGTCATTCCAACTGGAATATTATTGAGGGTATAATACCCCACGTCGTGTAAAAGCAATTCTCCATTAACGGCTTTAACCCCCTTAGGTTTAATTTCATGAATATAGAACCGCCTGGCTTCATCGAGTACTAAGCGCACTTTTGTATGATCATCAGAAATCAGAATGGCTTTGATCGCATGGGTTTTATTTTCAATTACGGGGCTGCCATAAAAGTGATGATATTGGTAATTAAAGCTATTTATATCATAGTTTGCTGCTTGCGTGGCAGTTGCAACATCGACAGGTTTAGTAAAAGTGATTTCAAAACCATCGGACATAGCGTGTACTTCAGCCATTTCGAAAGGGGTTTCTCCACTCCACAGCATTCTTTGGAGGCCGAATAAATCTTTACCTGTAGAACCCCATCCTCTTGAGGTCATTCCACCAAACATGGAACCGTCATTTCCCCAGGACAAACGAAGTAAACCCGATTGCCAGCCCTCGCGGAAAGGGAAACAAATACCCTGATATTGACCATTTACTTTTTCCAGCATCATGCGCATCACTTTTGAATGTCCTTGATCAGAGACAAAGTATTGCCCTTTAAAAAAGGGCCCCATGTTTCCATGAACGTCCTCAATCATGTCAGCTGTAGAAATACCCATCAACGTGTGAGGATACCAAACAGCGGGTAGTTTTAGATTTTTCACTTTTTCAGCTGCTTTGTACATAGGCTCACTGTTATCGGGAACATCAGAAATTTGAGTGGTCATAGGGGAACCTGGCTCATTTGACCAAACCAGACTACTTGCGTGACCTGCAAAATCACCTTTTTCTAAATGGGTAATTCTACCTGAACCGACCCAATCCCCTTGATTTTCAGTATAAAAAATATCACCAGCGCTATTCATCATAATACCTGCCGGAGATCTTAAGCCGGAAGCAACGGGAGATAAGGTTCCGTCAGGAGAAACTTTTACCATCCAACCTCTCCATTTTGATAATTTAGCTTCGCCGAAGCCCACCCAAGCCACGTTGAAGGTAAGATACATATTGTCCTGAGCATCAAAAACGGGACCGTAGGAATATTCATGATAATTTCCTGCTAATTCCCAATGGGCTATATTTTGATAATGGTCAGCGGAACCATCTCCGTTTTGGTCGGTTAGTTTCGTTAATTCACCCCGCTGAACGGCATACAAGGAACCCTTATGGAAGTTCAAACCGAGCACTTCGTGCATGCCACTTGCAAAAAGCTTATAAAAAGGAGTAGCGGAATATGGATTTTCAACCATCCATATCTCTCCCCTACGTGTACTTACCGCCAGTCTCCCATCGGGAATGGTGGCCATTCCGCCAACCTCCAGTTCTATATTATGGGGGATTGGTAAAGTTCTTAGCGGATAAAATTCTGCTTCAGCCACCGCTTTTTGAGCATCAAGGGCTTGAATAGTAAATATGGATAAACAAGCTATAAGAAATATATTTTTCATTGTCATTCGTTTTTTAAAATACAATCTGATAGGTGAAAGTGGTGTTTTTAATATCTGAAATCAACCATTGTTGCCCTTCCTTTTCAATGATAAGGGGTACATTGGGGGAGCTGACTTTTATAAAATAAGCGGCATCATCCACAGAAAATAATCCGTCAGCTACTTTTTTTATCCCTTTTTTTGAGGTCGCCAGCAGAAAATGTTTGTCAGCGGGTAGAGAGGAAAATGAAATAAAGCGGGTAAGCCCTTGACCGTTTGTGGAAGGTTGTAACCAATCTTTCAGCGTTATGTCTCCCATTTTCATAACATATTGGGGTGTTTTTTGCCCATCAACCTCAGTAAATTGCATTCCTTCATATCGGAAAGCCGATGGTGAGACAAGTTGTTGACTCATTTTGTCTATAAATGGGAAGAGGCCAGTCATTTGTTGAGACATTCCAAGAGGTTCAGCGGTTTGTTCGTTACCACGGTCATGCCACATTTCAGTGGTATTTAAAAATCGGCCACGCCATACATTCAATATCGCTCCAGCTTTAGTATCATAACTGTAGTGGACAGCCTGTGGAAAACCTACGTTGATAGCATGTGTTCTTTTTGAGCCGTCAAAGACGACAAAAGATCGTTGAAAAACAGGTTGGTTAGATAGGTAAACCTCGTTCATCACTGTTTTAGAAAACTCCATCTCCGATTTTTTATCATGTAGCGTTTGCCATCCTTCACTTTCTCCCTCTGATTTAACAGATAATCCGAAAGCACGTACACTTCTTTCCCAATCTCTGTGGGTGTATCCAATCCGAAAAGTATGTTTGCCAGCTTCCAGCCTTTTTTTCCCGAGCACTTCCTCATTAAAACTCATTCCATACCAGGGAACATCGATATCGGATAATACCAGCTCATTGTCAATCAATACGTTGGCATAACCATGATAATTTCCTTTGAACAAATAAACGTTGGATTTTGATACTTCAAAAGAACCTGTGATAACGTAATACTGGGTTCCTCTTCTTGAAACGGAAACGTCTATTAACTCAGTTTCTCCAACCTTGACGGGCGTTAAGGTGCTTAAATCTTTTTCTTTTGGAACCGTTTGTATATCCCCTTTCTTTTCTCGGGTGAAAGCATTTTCATATATTTTATACTGAACAGGCGGGACAATCTTTACACTGGCATTTCCCAATTTTGTTATTCTGATATTTCTAAAGGCAATGGGTCCGTGATCACCTTGAAACATAAGGGGCCCCATTGTTTTTTCATCTTGAAAAGCAGCTGCTCTGGTTGGACCGAATAGTTCTACATTCTGATGTATGACTAGGCCATTCCAGGTTACTTTTAACATTTTGGCATTCGATATCTTTAGCCCATTGGCATCAAATTTTGGCGCTTGAAAACTTATTTCGACACGATTCCATAGTCCGGGAGCTTTTACGGCATTAAAACGGGGCGGGTGGCCTTCAAAACCTTCGTTGTTTTTTCCCCTTTTTTCATCCCATCGTTGATAAATCCCCCCTGCATCGTCAAATGATGGTGTGGTCTTCCCCCAACTGTCAAATACCTGAACCTCATACCTGCCTTGTAGATAAATTCCTGAATTAGAACCTTTTGGAATCATAACTTCCAGCGATAAATCAAGGTCGCCATGTTCCATTAGGGTAATAAGATTATCGCTTGGTTTAAAAGAACCATTCTTTAATTCACAAACCAAGACGCCTTTTCCCTGTTTTGAAATAAGCGATTTTTCATTGGGTTGACCAGTAACCTCACTTGCTTCCTGCCAGTTTGTTGAAGGATTTTTAAATAAGGAAAGGTTATCCAATGATTCATAGGATTGGCCATGAAGGAACATTGGAAAAAATAAAATGGGACATAGCCGAATCAGCAGCCCACGGTGCATACCAGTAAAGAACATAGGGATAGGTTTGTAAATGTATTTTAATAGGTTCTTATCTCATGTTAAATATATGGATTAAAATCGGATTATTACTTTAGGTATTTGTATTTAAATGATCAGACCTATTTAAATTTTAACTAATTTTCCGACATAATCTAAATTATGATCTTGAATGCCAGTCAAATTCGCGCCTGGGACGCATTTACTATGGAGCATGAACCCATTAAATCAATAGACTTAATGGAACGTGCCGCTTCAGCTTGTTTTAAATGGTTGGAAAGGATGGATTTAACTTCAAGGTATTTTCAAATTTTTTGTGGAAAAGGTAATAATGGGGGCGATGGGCTGGCACTTGGCAGAATCCTTCTTCAGGCTGGCGCAAAGGTTGATCTCTATGTTCAGTTCTCAGAAAGTATGGGAACTGCTGACTTTCAATGTAATCTCCTTAGATGGAAGGATTATTCGAATAGAGAAATCATTTGGTTGAAAGAATCTAATGACTTTCCAGCATTGACGTCAAATAGCCTGGTTATCGACGCATTATTCGGTTCGGGTTTAAACAGACCCTTAGATGGTATCAACGCCTTGTTAATCCATTATTTGAATGAAAATGCAAAGGAAATCATATCCATTGACCTTCCATCGGGTATAATGTGTGATACATTGGAAATAGGTGTTCCTGCCATTCAGGCTATTTATACGCTAAGTTTTCAGTCGCCTAAACTTGCTTTTTATTTTCCAGAAAATGAAAAATTCATAGGAGAAGTTCATCTGCTGGATATTGGGTTATCTCCGAGTTTTTTACATCGGGAAGTTTCTGAGATCAGCCTGATTAATCAGGGGTTAGTCGAAAAATTATATAAACCAAGACAAAGATTTTCGCATAAAGGTACCTTCGGACACGCCCTTATACTCGCGGGCAGTTATGGTAAAACAGGTTCCGCATTACTTGCTGCAAAGGCCTGTATGCATAGTGGTGTCGGACTACTTACTGTGGGTGTACCTCAATGCGCTTACCTTGTTTTACAGGTGGGACTTCCGGAGGCTATGGTTACGTCTGACGAAAAAAGGAATAAATTAGCCAATATTATGCCTAATTATTCTACCTACCAGGCGGTGGGTATCGGTCCGGGAATAGGTACCGAAAAAAGTACCAGGCAATGGCTTTTAAATCAACTTTTAGTCATTCAGTGTCCGTTGGTTTTAGACGCCGATGCTTTAAATGCCATAGCTTACGAGGAAAAATGGAAGTCTATTCCTAAAAATTCCATTTTAACGCCTCATCCAAAAGAATTTGACAGGCTATTTGGCTTATGTCAAAATAGTCAGGAAAGAATGATTAAGGCCATTGAAAAAGCAAAAGAGTTGTCTTGTATTGTGGTTTTAAAGGGTCATCACACGCTCATCGCCACAGCGGAAGGCGAGGTTTGGTTTAACACAACAGGTAATGCAGGCATGGCTACAGGAGGTAGTGGAGATGTACTGACAGGAATCATTACCGGTTTGCTGGCACAGGGTTATGTCCCAAAAGATGCTGCATTACTGGGAGTTTGGTTGCATGGACAGTCAGGCGATATGGCTTCAAAAAGGCATGGACAAGAGGCAATGGTAGCTAACCATATTATTGAGTTTTTAGGTGATGCCTTTCTCTTACTGGCCAAATGATGAATCATAAATATGCCAGGTGGATTTTTATCATTCTTAGCCTTTCTTTTATTCTGAAATTTTATGCGGATGAAAATTTTTGGCAATCGATAAAAGATTTTCCAACACTAAATACCCGGTCGCTTCCTTTATTTTGTATTATCATAGTCCTCATTCCTGTCAATTGGTTTTTGGAAGGTTTAAAGTGGCGTGTATTTCTGGCAAAGGATAAAAAACCCAGTTACGCGGTAATGTTGAAGATTATTTTTGCGGGGGTCAGTTGTGCCATTTTAACACCCAATAGGATGGGTGATTTTATAGGAAGAGGCTTGGTTTCTCCTATGGAAATGCGGGAAGAAACAGTTTTAGCGACCTTTATGGGCAATTTTTGTCAGTTTTTTATCCTGTTGCTTTTTGGTATTCCTGCTTTAGTTTTTTTATTTCCATTATTGGCGAACCATAGCGCTCAACAGACCTATTTTCCTATTGGCGTAGTTATATTCTGGGTAATCTTTTGTTTTGTTTTTCTTTTTGAATATCCACTCATTTTTCAATTTTTTGCCAGGGTATCTAAGCGTTGGCAATGGACCACTTCTTGGGAGGAGAAATTTTTATCTCTCAGTAAATTAACATACGCATCCTTATTTAAAGGATTGTTTTATGCAGGAGTGCGTTATCTGGTCTTTAGCATACAATATTATTTGGTACTCAATCTGTGGGGTGTGTACCTGCCTATTTTTTCCATGTATGTAGGGCTGGCTGGTTTATATCTCTTTCAAACCATTATTCCGCTTCCTCCGATATATAGCTTAATCGTTCGAGGGGAAACCTCAGTGCTTGTCTGGGGCATTTGGGGCGTTGCTCCCATAACGGCCATGACGGCAAGTTATATGTTATTTATATTTAATTTGTTTATACCTGCTGTTATCGGTTTTTTTATCTTATTACCCATCAGAGCATCAAAAAAATAAGACCGCATTTTTTTTTTATTTACATTTTATTTGTTAATTTCATGGTTACCTAAAACCTCTATGACAATGAATAAATTAAAATGGTGTCTGCCTCTCTGCATGGTACTTTTGATGGGAGTTTTTCTCTCTGCACAAAACAAAGAGCATTTTCTTTCTTTATCATCCCGTTCTTTTATCTATGAGGAAGCTCCCTTTAAGGAATGTCATGCTTCAAGTTTGGTAGAGGTAAATGAAGGTAAAATATTAGCAACCTGGTTTGGTGGAACGAGGGAAAAAAATCCGGATGTCACTATATGGCTTGCAGCATTTTCTAAAGGGAAATGGGGAGAAATCAGAGAAGTTGCCACGGGTATTCAAAATGATAAATTGAGATATCCATGCTGGAATCCTGTGTTATTTAATCATTCTTCTGGCATTTTATATCTTTTTTATAAGGTAGGACCCTCCCCAACTACCTGGTGGGGAGAAAGTATTCAATCTAAAGACAATGGATTGACCTGGTCGAAACCCATCAGAATACCCGACGGGTTTTTTGGACCTATACGTGCAAAACCCATTGAACTACCTGATGGTAATATTCTTTGCCCTTCCAGTCTGGAAATTCCCGAAGGAAAATGGTCAGTTCATTTTGAGCTTTTTAATCCCAAGGCAAATACCTGGAATAGAATTGCTGTCGATGATAATTCAGCGTATGATATTATTCAACCTACTTTGTTAGTTCATAATGACCCAAGTACACTTCAAATTTTATGTCGGAGCAGGCAAAATAAAATTATCGAATCATGGTCTGTCGATGGAGGTAAAACATGGTCTAAAACAGCAGAAACATCATTGCCCAACCCAAGTGCAGGTATAGATGCCGTATCCATACCTAATGTTGGACATTATTTGATTTACAATCCTACAGAAAAAGGGCCAAATGATAGGGCTAAACTAGCTGTTGCCTTTTCTAAAGATGGGAAAAACTGGGGTTCAATGCTCCACTTAGAAGATGAAAAATCAGGTGAGTTTAGTTACCCTGCGATGATTTTAGGTAAAGATGGTCAATTAAAAGCTACCTATACCTGGAAAAGAAGAAAGATTCGATTTGCGGAATTAAAAATTAATTAGTTTACCGTATTATGTTGCCAACAAAACTTTTTGGAATTATTCCACCAGTAGTGTCACCATTAATAGACATAAACACTTTAGATGTTGATGGGCTGGAACTCGTTTTAAGCAGGCTTATTGAACATCAGGTTCACGGAATTTTTATATTGGGAACCACAGGGGAAGGACCTAATTTAAGCCATAGGATCAGGAAGGAAATAATAAAGCATACTACAGCTTTTGTAAAGGAAAGGAAACCCATTTTTGTTTGTGTTACCGATACTAGTCCAGAGGAATTATTGGAAATAGCGGGTTATGCTGCAGATAATGGTGCCGATGCCCTTGTTTTTGCACCACCTTATTACTCACCCATAAACCAACAGGAATTATTAGCCTACTCCGAGTGGTTAATACCTCAATTGCCTCTGCCTACCTTACTTTACAACATGCCCTCTCATTGTAAGGTATCTTTTTCATTGGAGGCAGTTAAAAAATTATCTTTATCAGAAAAAATAATAGGCATCAAGGATAGTTCTGGAGACATGAGTTATCTGAATAATCTGATGGGCAGTGTTGAAAATCCAGATTTTTGTTTTTTTACCGGTCCGGAGATATTGTTGGCGGAAACTTTATTTATTGGTGGAAATGGAGGTGTAAGCGGTGGAGCCAATCTTTATCCACAAATTTTTGTCGGGTTATTCGAAGCCTTTCAACAGGGGGATTTGATTAAAGTAATGGAATTTCAGCAAATAGTGAAAGAGCTGGACAGAGCGATATATTTTGACGGATTTATGAAGGGTATAAAAGCAGCCCTCGCTTTGAAGGGTATTTGCCAAAATAAGGCTATGCCGCCACTTTTTCCAATGGCAAAAGATGGATTAACAAGGCTGGAATCTTCCATACATTATTTAGAGGATAAATATCCATTCTTAAAGAAATAGTTTTATTAAAATATTGACAATGGGGAACTTAGCTTTTTTTGACTACCTTATTCTTGCTTTATACGGCATTATTTTATTGGGAATGGGTTTTTATTTTGCCAGGAAAATGAAAACGGCAGGTCAGTTTATGACGGCAAATGGTAAAATACCTGGATGGGCAGCAGGCTTGGCCGTGATGAGTGCCTACACCAGCAGTATTTCATACATAGCCACACCAGGGAAAGCTTTTGACTCTGACTGGCATCCCATTATTTTTGCCCTCTGTATGATTCCGGTAAGCTGGTTGGCCGTAGTTAAAATTATTCCATTGTATAGAAAATTAAATCTTATCTCTGTTTATTCTTTTTTAGAGGAACGTCTTGGTTCCTGGGCCCGACTATATGCTGCATTTTCTTTTTTATTGTTTATGGTGGGTCGTATGGCCGTTATTCTATATTTAGTGGCTTTACTCATGCAGCCATTCATTGGTGGAAATCTAATATGGATCATTATTGTCATTGGTTTTATCACCATTCTATATACGCTCATGGGTGGGGTAGAGGCAGTTATCTGGACAGATGTTATGCAATCGATTGTTATGGTTGCCGGCATTATTTATACTGCAGTGTTTTTAGGAAATATGGTGTTTTTGTCTTCTCCGGAACTTTTTTCTCAAGCTTACGAAACGGGTAAATTTTCCTGGGGATTGTCTGATTTTTCATTTGACAAAAGAACAATCTGGGTGATGGTCATCTATGGTTTAACTGAAAATCTTAGAAATCTTTTAGCTGATCAAAATTATGTTCAGAAATATGCCACGGTTAAGAACACTGAAGAAGCAGCAAAATCTATGAAACTTGCAACCATCATTTATTTGTTTCTTACCGTTTGCTTTCTCTTTATCGGAACAGCATTGTTTTATTTTTATCAGATACAGGATTCCCTTCCTTCCAATATTACCAAAGGAGACGAGGTTTTTCCTTATTTTATTGCTACACAAATGCCTGTGGGACTCAAAGGGCTCATTCTTGCAGCCATTATTGCAGCGGCAATGAGTACTGTTGATTCTGCATTAAATTGTTCCGCTACTGTTATTTGGATTGATTTCCTAAAAAGAAGATTTGATGAAAATATAAGTGAAAAGAAACAAATGTTTATCCTTCAGACAGCTACCTGGGTTTGGGGCATCCTTGGAACCTTATTTGCCATTTGGATGATTCAAGCTAAGAGTGCACTAGATGTTTGGTGGCAATTATCCGGAATTTTTGGAGGAGGCATACTCGGGCTGTTTTTACTCGCTTTACTCAAAATAAAATTATCTTATTTCCATGGATTGGTGGCTATTTCTTTAAGTATTATAGTCATTTCCTGGAGTACTTTTGCCCGAAATTTACCCGAGTCAATCAGTTGGTTGAATAGTTCGATTGATCCCATTCTGTCAGGGGTATTAGGCACTATAGTCTTATTATTTTACGGAATAATAATACATCTGGTAAACAGAAAAACATCAATATAATGAGGCAACCTATTTTTGCTCCTTGCCGTTAAAGGTAGTAGATAGAATGGTTCTCAATGATTGATGAAAAATTAGAGAAAGTACTAAATAGTTGCAGGGTTGATAATAGAGCCGCTCAAAAAGAAATTTATGAGTTCTATTATGGTTTTATTTTTTCTATTGTAAGACGTTACGTTGGATCTTTTGAGGAATCAAAGGAGGTCACAAACGATGTATTTTTCAAAATTTTCACTAAAATAAATCTTTATCAACAGGGCACTAATTTTAAGGGTTGGATAACTCAAATGGCAAAAAGAGTGGCGATTGATAAGTATAGGGCCGATTTGAATAAAATCAAAACCAATGAAAAGGATGAAATTCCTGATACATCAGAACGATTTGATATACAATGGCTTAATAAAATGGATATTGAGGAGAAGATACTGCTTATTCAAAAGCTTTCTCCCGCATATCGCCTCGTTTTCAATCTTTATGTGATTGAACAATTTTCTCATGAGGAAATTTCTCAACTGCTGAATATCTCAACAGGAACCTCTAAATCAAATCTTGCGAAAGCAAGAATTCAATTGAAAGCATTAATGATTAAATATCAATATGTGTAGAAAAACTGACAATCCTGACAAGCCATGAGCGATAACGAATTCGATCATATATTTTCCGAAAATTTGAAAAACGCGCGTTCAATCATTGATCCAGAGAATGATGACTGGCATGATTTGGCTTCCAAATTAGATCATTTTCAATCAAATAGACGTAATTGGCTGAAAGTTCTACCATTGATTTTATTGCCTTTTTTAACTGGATTTTCCATTTGGAGTGGCATTGCCTTACATCACTTGAAACAGGAAAAATCCATTACCGGGATTCCCCAACGTAATCAATCCATCTTACGGGATACCATTATCATTGAGAAGGAAAAATATATCCATGACACGCTTTACAAAGTAGCTTATGTCAATCGTGTAGCTAAGGAAAATCCGGTTTCACCTGTCGGGAATAATCTCATTTTAACTGTTCCGTCGGAAGCTTTAACACAGCAAGAGGAAATAATAAAAGAAATAAAAAAGATAGATGAAAAGCAAGGCTCTATTGTACAGATTGCGGATACATTGAGTGCCAGCGTTGTTGAAAAAAAAGAAGAAGTAAAAATACAACAGGATGAAAATAAAAAGGAATCAAAAACGAGGGCAATTATTGGCCTATCGGCAGGTGCATTTCTACCAATAAGTTTAGACGAAATAAAAAATCCAGTAGCATTGCAATGGTCCACAGAATGGTTAATCTCTCCAAGATTTAGCTTAGTACCTTCTCTTATTTTTACGCAACATTTTTATGAAACGGAAGACGTGAGCAGTGACAAAGTCATGCTTTCTACCAGTAGTAATCCGCTAGGGACATTTAATTTACATGAAATAAAAGGAATAGAGAGAAATATTATACCATCTTTTTCAACGAACTATTATTATTTGAATAAGAATAAAATCAGGTTGTTTTCAGGTATTGGATTAGGTGCTAAAATAACTTTGCCTACTCAAATTACTTATGAATTTATTGAACTTTCCAATAACATTAGCTATAAATACAATCAAGTAAGTAACAAGATTTACACTAAAATTTTGATAATGGGAAATTTAGGTGGATCGGTTCAGGTTACTTCAAGATTATCTCTTTTTGCCGAAGCCAAAATGGGAATATCAAAAGGGAATTCAGAAAAAACAAGCTCATTTATAGCTACTTTTTTAGGCATGGTATATCAATTTTAAGGATGAATAAAATATGAAAACTAGATTTTTATTTATTACAAAAGCTTTTTGAGGTAAAAAATTTAAATTAACATATTATAATTATAATTATAATAGTATTTAATTATTTTGTTTATATTTGTATTTACTTCCTTAAATTTCAGTTTAATACAGTTTATTAGTTTTAAATACAACTCCGATTGTGATGTATAAATACCTTCCATTTTTTTTATTGATCGCCCTGTTTGTTGGAATTGGACCAAACAATATAGCGAACGGACAAGACAGTATTCCCTTTTTACCGGCATCGGGGGGAAATGGTGTTGTTAATGATGTCAATGGCTCAGCACAGGTTACTTTAGGTCAGGTCTTTTTTTGGAATGAAAAAAGTGCTGATTTTAATATTAACCAAGGTATACAGCAACCTTCGGTGTATGAACTTGTATCTAAAGTGGAGGAATTAACTTGTGGTGGGTTCGTTTTAGATAATAAAGATATATTCAAAGGGGAAGCATACAATGGAGTTATGATATTACCTTATTTGAAGGGTAATGGTGCTTATTTTTTGGGGCTTAATTTACCATCATCTGGCGTTTCAGGGTTGAACCTGAGTTTACAGCCGGGAAAACTAGCTAATGGGAATGGGTCTGTTGAATTGGTAATTAAGGGTACACCTTCTGACACGGGTCTTGCTATTTTCAACCTTACATTTGGTGCAAAAACATGTACATTTAATCTGCCAGTGACCATATTGGAACCTAAAATTTCCACTTTAAATTGTGGTAGTATTGTGGTTAATCCAAAGGATGTAGGTTCAAAATTAGAATATTCCGGGGTGGTAACCGTCAGTTATCAAGGAGGGAATAATAAGAAATCATATCCTTTTAATATTGCCTCTTCCGTTGTCAAAGGATTGACCTTAAAAGCCGATTCTATTTTATTAAATAGCATCGGGGGCACATTATCTTTCAACTTAACAGGCACAGCAGATACAGCTGGAATAGCCTTTTTTCCACTAACTATTGGAGGAAAAACCTGCAATGTTATGGTTAAAGTTATTGATAGCGAAGTAAAAATACCCAATGTATTTACTCCCAACGAGGATGGCAAAAATGATTTATGGTCTATTCCTGCCCTCGCTTTCAAACCAGAATCAAAAGTATTTATTTTTGACAGATTAGGGAGATTATTAATCGAATACCCAGGGTCATCGCCTGGCTGGAACGGAATGATCAATAATTATCCTGCTACTGCGGGTGATTATTGGTATGTCATTCAGATTTCAAAAGACGCAGTTCCGTTGAAAGGGAATTTCACCTTACTAAGATAAAAAGTGTATGAAAAAATTATTTACTGTTCTTTTAGTTATCTATAGTATCACTGGAAATGGACAAAATTATACATTCCAAAACCAGCATTTTTTTAAGCCCTATTTGACCAACCCTGCTTTGGCGGGAGCTCAAAATAATGGGAACATAGCGTTAATCTACAAGAGACAGTTGGTAGGTTTTGAAAATTCACCAAACTCGCAAGTGATTTCGATGGATTATCCATTTTCTAAAAGTAAAATAGGCGTAGGAATTAATGGCTTTAAAGATCAGAATGGTGCGACTGGATTTTCTGGATTAGAATCGACTTTTGCCTATCATATTAATGGTGGAAAAAAAGGTAAAGATCCGTCGACAGGTTTTTCCTTTGGTTTATCAGCAACCTATAACCAGTATAATGTTGATAATTCGAATTTCAAACCAGGAGAACCGGATGATTTAACTATAAATAATCCAGATAAATGGTCGGATTCATACCCTAATGCTAATTTCGGGTTCAATTTTTATTCAAGTGGCTTTAATTTGGGTGTTTCCGCCTATAATATCATACCCAGAGTAAGTACTATATTTACGAATGAAGATGACATTCAAAATGCATTTACTGTTTTTATCAATTCCGGTATTGATTTAAAAGCGAAAGAAAATATTGTTATAAGACCAAATGTATTATATAGGACGCAAAGAAACTCGGATTTTCAATTTGATATGATGTTAGATTTTAAATTCATATCGTCACCAAGTTCTTTTTTTACTGTTTCTCCAGTGTTCAGGAATTATGGCTATGCAGCATTAACTGGAAGGCAATCAATGGGAGTAAATGCCTTAATTTCTTGGCATCCATTTGTGGTTGGCTATCAGTTTGAAATGCCATTGTCTGCTATCAGCGATTATTCAAGAGGGGGGAATCATGTCATTTTTTTAGCCTTTAAATTAACATCAAAACCTCAGGCTATCAAGCAGTATAAAGCTGATGACAAAAAAGAAGAAGGCACACCAGCAAAAAGTACAAAAAATTAAAACTATGAAAGGAGTAATGAAAGGAAGTATTCTCTTCTTATTTTTTAGTATGATTAGTATTGTCGGCTTTTCCCAAGCCCCTAACCTGATCAGTTATCAAACTATTATCAGAAATAGTAATAATGAATTAGTTTCTAATGTACCTGTTGGGGTTCGAATTAGCATTCTTAGTGGATCAGCTGCCGATGTCTTGTGGTATCAGGAAGAGCATAAAGTATCTACAAATTTGAACGGATTAGCTTATTTGAATATAGGTTCAGGTACTATTTTATTTGGAACAATGTCAGGAATAGACTGGTCAAAAGGTCCTTTCTACATAAAATCAGAGACAGATCCAACAGGTGGTAAAAATTATTCACTGGTGGTTGTTTCAAAACTTCTTAGTGTACCATATTCCATTTATGCTAAAACAGCAGAAAAATTGACTGGTCCAATTACTGAATTAGATCCACTCTTTAATGCGAGTATTGCAAAAGGGATTACTGCTGCGGATACCGCATTATGGAATTCGGAATCAGATCCTTTTTTTAGTACAAGTATTTCAAAGGGCATTACAGCGGTTGATACTGCTTATTGGAATAATAAATTGAGTAGTTTCACAGAATCTGATCCTTTGTTTAATGTAAGTATTTCGAAAGGTATTACCGCTTTAGATACGGCCTACTGGAATGATAAATTGGATAGTTTCACAGAATCTGATCCTTTTTTTAATGCCAGTATTTCGAAAGGCATTACAGCCGTTGATACGGCCTATTGGAATGATAAATTGGATAGTTATACAGAAACGGACCCAATTTATAATGCCAGTGTAGCGAAGGGCATTACTTCAGTGGATACTTCGAGCTGGAATCAAAAAGTCGGTCTTCCACAAACTGGGAATACTGCAGGAGATATTTTATTTTGGAATGGAACAGCTTGGGTAAAAATTCAACAAGGTCTTCCAGGTCAGGGATTATTTCTATCACAAACTGGCATTCCAATGTGGTCCGGACCAGCATTTCCTATATTAACAACAAATGCAACTACCTCGGTGACTAATATTACGGCTATAAGCGGAGGTAATATAACTTCTGATGGTGGCGCGCCTGTGACGGCGAGGGGTATTTGTTGGAGTACTTCACCAAATCCAACCGTAGCAAATGACTCAACTAGAAACGGTGTTGGAACGGGTTCTTTTACAAGTAATATTTCAGGATTGTTGGGAAGTACCACCTATTATGCAAGAGCTTATGCAATCAATTCAACAGGGGTAGCCTATGGAAATCAGATAACCTTTACTACACCTGTGCCTACGCCACCCTCCCTCACAACGACGGCACTTTCTTCTATTACCAGTGTAAGTGTTGAAACGGGCGGATCTTTAGTGAATAATGGAGGTGCGCCTATTACAGCAAGAGGTGTGGTTTGGGATACCTTAACTAATCCTCTTGTAACTAAAAATAGGTCTATCAATGGTTCAGTAAATAATATTTTTCCTGATACGATTAGAGGTTTAGCTGGATCAAGAGTTTATTACGTCCGCTCCTATGCTACCAATAGCGTAGGTACAGCTTATGGAAATCAATTAACTTTCACCACTTTGCCTCCAGTAGTACCTTCGGTTACCATTAATCCTATAGATTCTATTACGTATATTTCAGCTAGAAGTGGTGGTTCAATCTCCTCGGATGGAGGCTCAGCTATCCTAAATAAAGGCATCGTTTGGAGTACTTTCCCTAATCCAACGATTTCGAATTCAAGAACAAATGATGGCCAGGGGGTAACACCATTTATAAGTCAATTGACAGGATTATTAGGTGATTCTGTTTATTACGTCCGTGCTTATGCAACTAATGCAACGGGTACCGGATATAGCACTCAATCTTCCTTTACAGCTACATCTGCAATTTTAGGTTCAGTTACTACTTCAAGTTTAACACTCATTACAGATTCAACAGCGATGAGTGGGGGAAATGTAACATCTAGTGGTGGAGGAACTATTTCTGCAAGAGGTATTGTATGGAATACTTCCGTAAATCCAACGATTGCGCTTTCAACGAAAACAATCAATGGTTCGAGTACAGGTTCTTTCTCCAGTGCCTTAACGGGATTAGCACCAGGAACAATTTATTATGTCCGTGCTTATGTTACTAATAATATAGGAACTAATTATGGTAATGAATTAACTTTTACTTCTCTCGCTAAATTACCTACCGTAACTACCAAAGTTGTAACAGGTATTACTTCGTCAGGAGCTACCAGTGGAGGAACAATTACCTCTACTGGTGGAGCAGTTCATTCAGAGAAAGGTTTGGTTTACGCTACCACAACAAATCCAACGATATCTAATGGTAAATTAGTTAATAATACAGTTGGAGATGACTGGATTTCTACTTTAACTGGATTAAATGGAAATACGAAATATTATATCAGAGCTTATGCTACTAATGCGATTGGAACTGCTTATGGTGCGCTTGATAGTTTCACAACAAGTCCTATAGCTCCAATTATTACAACAAATTTAGTAACGACTATTACTAAAACATCTTCAGTAAGTGGTGGAAATATTTCCTCTGATGGAGGTTCTGCTATAACTGCCAGAGGTATTGTATGGAATAAAACAGGTAATCCTAAAGTAGTAACTGATAGTATTCAAACAGATGCTGCTGACACTACAGGGTCATATACGCTCAATTTAGGTAATCTTAACTCGGGTATTACTTATTATGTCCGTGCTTATGCTATAAATGCTATTGACACTTCTTATGGTAACCAATTAACTTTCACAACGCTGCCGGTTTTAGATACTATTGGAAATCAATATACTACAATCACTATAAACGGTGAGGAGTGGTTTAGAGAAAATTTGAAAACTAATAGATATGCAAACGGGGATACTATTGAGAATGTGCCTACACCTGGTGATTGGGGCTTAAGAACTTCAGGTGCATGGGCTTATTATAATAACGATATAAGCAATAATAGTAGCTTTGGAAAATTGTATAACTGGTATGCTGTTTCTGATATTAGAGGTCTTTGTCCAACTGGTTGGCATGTAGCATCAGATGCAGATTGGACTTCTTTATCAGTTAATTATGGAACCGATGTAGCTGCCGGGAAAGAATTGAAAGCAACTACTTTATGGACAACACCAAATACTAATACCAATTCCTCTGGATTTAGTGCATTACCAGGTGGCGGTCGGGGTTCATTGAACTTTGGTGATCTTTTTAACAAAGGATTTTGGTGGACAAATGACACCTATGTTGGTTCTACTGCATGGGCAAGAAGAATGGAATTTAATTCAAATGGCCTTATCAGATATTCCGAAGATACAAAATACGGTTTCTCTGTGCGTTGTGTAAAAGATTAATATTTAATTGATTATTTGAAAAAACCCTTTGGTGAAAACCAGGGGGTTTTTTCGTTTTACGAAGGAGAATACCTACATTTATATGCATTTAATCCTTACTTATGACTTTTTTTACTCGCATATTATTCCTGGGCTTTTGTTTTTCCTTTTTTTTTGTTGTGCCACTACTGTGTCAGGATGCTGAAATATTTCCACCAGCAAAAGAAAAGAGGATAGTTGAGGCACAAAAAATGGATAAATCTATCCGTATTGATGGTTTGTTGAATGAAGAGGCATGGAAAAATGCACCGACAAATTCCTCATTTCTTCAAATTGAACCTAATCAGGGCGAACTTGCTGATCAACAAACTTTTTTACGTGTCCTTTACAATAAACAATATTTATATTTTGGCATTTTTGCCTCAGATTCTTTAGGAAAAAAGGCCATTCGTGCTACAGATTTTAAAAGGGACTTCAATTTCAATTCGCATGACTTGGTTGCCTTAGCTTTTGATGGATTTAATGACAATAGGAATGCTATGGCACTTACCATGAACGCTTATGGAGTGCAACGTGATTTATTATCTTTCGACGACCTTTATTATGACTCAGATTGGGATGGTTTGTGGCGTGTTCGCACCAATAGGACTGATTCAGGCTGGTTTGCTGAAGTAGCTATTCCCTGGCAAACTTTAAGATATCCAAAATTAACGGATTCTATTCAACAATGGGGGTTCAATATGATTAGAGTCAGACGTTCAACGAACGAAACTTCTGCATTTTCGCCTTTTCCACGCTCTTTTAGCGCCTTAAGAATGGCTTATGCTGGATTGTTGACTAATCTTCAACCTCCACCCCCAAAATCAAATATTCGTGTTCAACCTTATATATTGGGTGCTTTGGACAGATATTCACCGGAAATAAAAGATAAAAAACAACAATCGCTTAAATTAGGGGGTGAAATGAAATGGGCTATTAATCCCAATTCTGTGCTCGATATTACCCTTAATACGGACTTTGCTCAAGCAGATGTTGATAGGCAAATTAATAATATTACCCGATTTTCTGTTCTTTTTCCGGAAAGACGTCAATTCTTCCTTGAAAATGCTTCCCTATTTGGTGTTGGTGGAGGTCCATCTCCCGATTTTTCTGGCGGATTTATGCGCATTCAACCTTTCTTCAGCAGAAGAATTGGTCTTGATGACAATGGTAATCCCCTTCCCATTGATCTGGGTAGCAGATACGTTTACAGGTCCTTAAAGAGAAATGCAGGTGTAATGGCCATTCAGCAGCGGGGTTCGAACGGAGAGGATCCAACCAGGTTTTTTATAGGCAGATTTTCAGAAAACCTCGGTGAACAACATCGGGTAGGTGGTTTGGTAGCCTTAAAAAATGGACCAAAAGGTACCCATGCTACCAGTATGTTAGATGGCTTTTTTCGTATGGGACAATCTCACTCTTTAAATACGATGTTTGTGAATACATCCAATTCAAATGGTGAAAAGTCAGGATTGGCTGGATATGCCCAGTATTTTTATGCCACTAATCAATTGAAATTTTGGTGGACACAATCTATAGTCAATAAGAGTTTTAATCCTGAACTTGGATTTGTCTCCAGAACGGATGTGATTGGAACGACGCCAGGAGTAAATATTTATTATCGCGGAAAACATTTGCCCTTTAAAAAGGTGATTCGTGCCTTTGAACCGGGGCTTAATATCGAGATTTATCACCAGGCTTCTACAAGGAAACTTATTGAAAGGCAGGTTAACCTTTGGCCTATATTCTTCAATTTACAAAATGGGGGCTTTATTGGGTATGGTACTTATTTTGCTTATCAAAACCTAACAGAACCTTTTGAACCTCTCGGCGTTCGCATTCAAACAGGTACTTATAATTATCAAAGGAATCAGATTTTCCTAAGTTCAGATCCCTCAAAAATGTTAAATATTTTTTCGGATTTCAGCTGGGGTAATTACTTTGACGGAAAATTGAGTTCTTTGGATCTTACCATGCAATTTGCACCCATTCCTCATTTTTCATTATTAGGAAGGGTAAATCGGAATATTGTTAAAAAATTAGGTGAACAAGGTATCTCCGAAACTATTGATTTATTTAGTATTGAAGGAAGATTTGCCATAAATCCAAGACTTCAGCTGGTGGGGTTTTATCAACAAAATGCAGAGAACAAGTTGAAAAATTATAACATTCGTGTTTCATGGGAATACAGACCTCTATCGTTCATTTATCTGGTGTTAAACAAACGAGGATTTGAAAGATTAGATGGCATAAATCAAAATGAGCAGCATGCCATTTTGAAATTAAGTTACCTTCGGCAATTATAAAAGCTGTACGATAACTAATCCTGACGTGTTACTTGTTCTGTGATTATTCCTGTTTCCTTATTTTTCAATATCACTTTTTTATCTCCATTAGGTAGAATTTCTTCTTTAATGAACCAGTGTTGTGGATCAAAATCAACATAAACCGAAGGTTTTGAAAGACCTGTCTGGCCTCTCCAAAGTGGAAGCGCTACGGGCTCCCACAATTTGGTTTTAGCTGATTTATAAGCTGCATCAATAATGGCATTCACCACATAACCATCGTAAAAGGTTTCGCGGGGCGGTATGCCTTTTTCATAGGAATCGAACATATCATTAAACATGTTAGGATAACCTAATTCGTGTGCCTCATCCCCTACTGGAAATTGCCAGCCAGAGGTGCTTTCAGCCTTTTCGGCAACATAAGCATTTCCTGCACCGCTTGTGTACATTTCAAAGCCGGTCCTGAGAAAGGAATTTAACCAGATAGTGCCCTCAGTACCCATTACTTCATCTCTCAAATCCATTCCTCCCCGAAATGTCCAGGAAACTTCAAATTGACCGATAGCACCATTTTCATATTTAACCAGACCGATAGCATGGTCCTCCGCATCAATGGGTTTAACTTGCGTGTCGGCCCAGCACATTACTTCCACTGGTAATACATCTTTGCCAATAAAGCTTCTTGAGATTTCAATACAATGGCAGCCTAAATCAAGGACGGCACCACCGCCAGCTTTTTCAATATCCCAAAACCAGTCAGAATGAGGCCCGGGATGAGTTTCTCTTGATTTAGCCCATAATATTCTGCCAATAGCACCCGCCTGAACACTTTTAAGTGATTTAAGAAATTTTGGGGTATAGCACAGGTCTTCTAAATATCCTGCAAAAATGCCAGCTTCTTCACAGGCCTGGGTCATGCGCAAAGCCTCTGCTGCATTTCTGCCTAAAGGTTTGGTACATAAAACCGATTTTTTATGTTTGACACAAAGCATAACTGCGTCTTCGTGCAAATTATTAGGCAGTCCTATTACGATAAATTCGGAATCCGGATGAGCTATTGCTTCTTCCATATCAGTGGTAAAAAAGGGTACTTCATAATCCCTGGCAAACCTAACGGCTGTCTCTTCCCTTCGTGCATAAACAACTTTTACTTCATCTTTTCCCCTTCTTCCACAAAGTGATTCGGCATAAAAGCGACCGATAAAGCCACCACCAAGAATGCATACTTTAGCCATTACTTTTCAATTTTTAGCGTTATTTCTTGTTCTTTTCGTAAAAAATCAGCATTTTTTACCTTGATATTTTTTTTATTTAACAGATCCTCATCAGGAACGACAGAGACTGGAGTTATGCAGGATGTATGTTTTTCCCGGAAAGGTTTATTGTAAGACAAATTATAGGCCGAAATAACAGACCATCTTGCATACTCTGATAAGTTAGCTTCAGATCTGTGTAATACATTGGGGTGGAAAAAGAGTACGTCTCCTGCTTTTAATTCACAATAGATGAGTTCGGAAATTTTAGCTGCTTCGGAAACAAAGGTTTCGTCAGCACCCTGCTGTTCTCCAGCAAAATGATGTTCGAACCTTTGCATTTTATGTGTACCCCGTAGAACCTGTAAACAACCATTTGCTTTATTAGCATCAGTTAACGCCACCATGACAGAAATCATGGCCTCAGGAAATAAAAAGCCATTTTTGTACCAATAGCCATAATCCTGATGCCACTCCCAAGCTCCGCCAACTTTGGGTTCTTTTTGCATGACTTTAGAATGAAAATGACAAACTTCCCCATCGCCAAGTAATGCCTGAACGCTTTCTACCATTCGTTTACAACGAGACATTAATCCAAATGGATCGTCGCCTGCCGTAAACCAAAGCGTTAGTTTTGTTTTTTTACCATCTTGGTCATTTAAATCAAAGGCATTGTTTACAACGGTTTCATCGGTTGCCGTCTGATATAATAAATCTATTTCAGCGGATGAAAAGAAATCTTTAACCACCAGAAAACCATCCTGATGATAATCTATAATCTGTTTATTAGTTAACATCTATCCTAATTATTTCTCTAAGTTAAGAAATAGAAAGTTACGGAACAATAGGAAATAATTGTTCTGAATGTTAAGGATATATTTTGGGTTTATTGTTGCTATTTTCCAAGTAAACTATGGCCATTTGATTGCTTGTAAATGGTTCGTTTTCGAGAAGAACCATGTTGGTATCCTCTTAAGTTAAACCGTCTTCAAAATTTATTGCATGGAATAAATGGTGGATACTCATATAACATGATTACTATTTGGCGGAATACTGAAAACGTATTAAAATATCTGGCTTTTTCCGTATATTTTCGAAAAAAACCATGACCAGGGGAATTAAACTTTTTATAAGTATCATTTTTATCCTTGCTTTATTTGGTGCGGGGTATCTTTTTGCATTATATCTCAGTGAAAAGGAAAATAATGAAAACAGGATAGAGGAGTCAACCATTCTACTTGAAAAAATACAATCAGTAGCTAAAATGGTTACCATAGAAGGCTACTATTCCGAGCTTTACCGATACGAGGATTTTTGGGGCTATGATTGGTGGATTTTTCGTAAAAAGGCCATTATGCGGGTGAAAGCTAAGGTGTCGGTCGGGTTCGATTTGAATAATCTGAAATTTGACTTGGATAAAGAAACCTGGACTTTATATATTCGAAATGTACCCATTGAACCCGAAATTATTTCTATCGATCATCAGATTGACTATTATGACATAAGTCAGGGTTCTTTTAATTCATTTTCTGAAAAGGATTATAATAAGATTCAGAAAAATGCAAAGGAAATGATAGCTAAAAAGGCAGCTACTGGAGAATTAATGATTAGGGCTAAAAAGCAAGGTTTAGAAATATTGGATCTCATAAAATTTATGGCAGAAGGAGCAGGCTGGAAGGTGGAAGTGGAATCATTAACTCAAAAACAGGATAAAAAGGAGAATCAATAAAGGCTTTCTTCAAGGAAGCTATCTATTTATTCAACTATTTTATTAACTTTATTTTTCTCAACATTTAATTTCATCAACCTTTAATATCAATATATAAAATGAATGCAGGTTTAGCTTTATTAATTGCAGGATGGGTATTCGTACTCATTTGGGTACCGATAGTGGTACTATCGCAAAGAAAAATGCACCCAAAAGCGTTATTTACTTTGTTTTTTGCAGAATTATGGGAAAGATTTTCCTTTTATGGAATGCGCGCATTCCTCATTTTATATATGACCTCTAGGTTATTTGATAAATTAAGCCAAGCCGATTCCGATGGCGCTTCTTACGGTGTTTATGGTGCTTTTAATGCCTTATTATACGCATCACCATTATTAGGAGGTATGTTAGCCGATAAGCTAATTGGATTTAGAAAAGCTATTATAACGGGAGGTTTGTTTATGTCGTTTGGCCAAATTGTACTTGCTTACAATGCTTTTAATGGTGATACGGAATTATTGTTTTTTGTTGGATTAAGTTTTTTAGCCATTGGAAATGGATTTTTTAAACCAAATATTTCGAGTTTCCTTGGTACTTTTTACGACCGTAACGACAGTAGAAAGGATAGCGCGTTCACTATTTTTTATATGGGTATAAATATTGGTGCTTTTTTGGCGCCATTAACCTGCGGTTATCTTGCCAGAGAGGTTCATTATTCTCTTGGATTCTTATTGGCTGGCTTAGGAATGCTTACCGGAGTTATTGTTTTTTACAAGAACAGAGCAGTTTTTGAGGGAAAAGGGCTACCGCCAGATATTCCTTTTCTGAAATCATCTTTTTTTGCAGGCATAAACAGAGAATGGGCTGTTCTTATTGGCGCCTTTTTATTAGTCCCTGTTTTTTCATTCCTTATTCAGGCAGAAGAGGTAACAGACTATATTTTATTACTTGTTGGTTTTGGTATTTTGGGATATATTTTATTTAATGCATTTAAATCAGATGAAAAGGAGGAAGGTCAGCGATTACTCGTTTTTATGGCTTTATTTTTTGTCCACATGATTTTCTGGGCTTTATTTGAACAAGCTGGTGGCTCTATTAATATTTTAACAGATAGATACGTTAATAAACATGGCATCGAAACCTCTCAGTTTCAGTCAGTCAATGCTTTATTTATCATTTTACTTGCTCCAGTATTTACCTGGATCTGGACTGTGCTAGGTAGAAAAAAACTAGAACCCAGAACACCTATGAAATTCTTTTATGCTATGCTTCAAATAGCATTGGGATATTTTATCATCGTGATAGGTGCTAAATCGATTCTTCCGGAGGTAAATGAGGGAGGATTAATTCCCATTGTATTCGTTTTAGGCATGTATTTATTCCATACAACGGGCGAATTAAGCCTTTCGCCAGTAGGTCTATCTGTAGTCACTAAGCTTTCACCCGTAAAAACCGTTGGATTTGTTATGGGGTCTTGGTTTGTTTCCATTGCCTTTGGGCACAAGATTGGAGGTTATTTAGGTAAATTAATAGCTTCGCCGCCAGAGGGTGCAAGTAAAGCTATGGAGTTACAGGGCTTCATAGATGTTTATATGAATTGGGGAGTATATATTGTGTTAGGGGTAGCCGCTATTTTGTTTTTTATATCACCTACATTAAAAAAATGGATGCACGGTGTGCATTAAAATTTAAAATACAAAATGGGTATGGATAAATCTACTTTCAAGCCGTTCATTTCTGCAGAGCAGCAGTTACCTGAGTTAACCATAAAGGCTATTATTCCGGGTATTTTCCTTGGTATTATCTTTGGTGTTGCCACGGTGTATTTAGGATTAAAAGTGGGGTTAACGGTCAGCGCATCCATTCCAATTGCGGTTTTGGCTATTTCCTTTTTTAAAAAATGGGGAAAAGCCACTATTTTAGAAAGTAATATGGTACAAACAATAGGTTCTGCTGGTGAATCCGTGGCAGCAGGCGTTGTTTTTACTGTACCAGCGCTACTTTTTTTAGAAGGGGGAAGGCAATATTTTGAATATTTCCAGATTTTTGTATTGGCACTTATTGGGGGCTTTTTAGGCGTTCTTTTTATGATTCCACTTCGTCGTGCCCTCATCGTAAAAGAACATGGAAATCTGCCTTACCCTGAAGGCACTGCTTGTGCCGATGTTTTAATTGCAGGGGAAAAGGGAGGTGATTTAGCTGGTAAAGTATTTCTGGGTCTTGGCATTGCGTTTGTGTATAAAGCAGCAATGTCCATTATTGGACTTTGGAAAGAAGTGCCAGCCTTCATCTTTAAGAAGCAGTCTGCATTGCCTAATGGTACTATTAACGGTGAAATCACACCTGAACTTTTAGGCGTTGGTTATATTATTGGTCCAAGAATCGCTGGCGTCATGGTAGCAGGTGGCGTTCTCTCCTGGTTGGTACTTATTCCGCTCATTACACTCATCGGTGAGGGTTTAACCGTTCCTTTTGCGCCGGAAACGGTAAAATTGATTAGCGATATGTCTCCAGACGAAATCTGGAGCAAGTATATTAGATATATTGGTGCAGGTGCCGTTACCTTTGGTGGTATTATAACGTTAATCAAATCGCTGCCAACGATCATCAATGCTTTTAGAGATTCTTTAAAAGACTTTAAACTGCAAGGAAAATCAAATGAGCGCGGTGCGTCAATACCCAGAACGGAGAAGGATTTACCTTTATATTTTGTATTGATTGGAAGTTTGGTATTATTGGTTTTGATGATGGTTTTACCTAACCTGCCTACTAACTTCTTTTCTGCGCTCTTAATCCTCGTTTTTGGATTTTTCTTTGTCACCGTTAGTTCAAGGATTGTTGGTCTCATTGGAAGCTCTTCCAATCCGGTGTCTGGTATGACCATAGCCACCTTAATGGCAACGGCTTTGATTTTTTTAGGTATTGGCTGGACTGATTCTGCCTATCAATCGGTGGCTTTAGTTGTCGGTTCAATGGTTTGTATCGCAGCAGCGAATGCGGGGGCCACTTCCCAGGACCTGAAAACAGGCTATTTATTGGGTGCGACGCCATGGAGGCAACAAATTGGATTACTTATAGGTGTTCTGGCTTCGGTTGTAGCTATTGGCTTTACGCTGTTATTATTAGAGCGAACGTTGGGTATTGGTGAAGCTACTGCAGCGCATCCAAATCCTCTTCCCGCACCTCAAGCTACTTTAATGGCTACAGTAATTAAGGGATTATTAGACCAGCAATTACCATGGGGTTTGGTTATAGCTGGCATGGGTATTGCCGCAATGGTTGAATTGTGTGGTATTAGTTCTCTTGCCTTTGCCGTAGGCGCTTATTTACCTCTTTCAACTACATCTCCTATTTTTATGGGGGGATTGATTAAACTAATAGCTGATAAATTAAATAAGAAAAAGGATGATTCTGAAATTGGTCCGGGTGCATTATTCAGTTCTGGTTTGATTGCCGGTGGGGCACTTACGGGTATTTTAGTCGCCATTTTTATGGGTACTAATATAGGTAACGATGCCCAGGGTAATCCCGTTTCGCTCATGTCTAAAATTAATACAGGTTGGGGAAATGCAATGGGATCAACAGGTGATATCATAGGTTTAGTTGCTTTTCTTCTATTAAGTGTACTTTTATTGAAAATGGCTGTAGAGCCAAAAAATAAAGCCAAGGTGTAATGCCTTGGCTTTATTTTTTAGTAGATAACCAGTTAATCACTCATTAATTGGCACCCCTGCTTTGGTTAATCCATATATCCAGGTTTGGACAAGTCGAATACTTTTGTTCTAATCTAATGAAAGTTGATTCTATTTTAGAATCTATCCAAGTATTTATATATTCATTTTTCTTTGATTCTATGGATGCTTTTTGAATTTTAGAGTAATCCTGAAGCAAATTTGCCTTGTGAGGTGGTGTTTTTGATTGCAACTGAATGATGTGAAACTGAACCTCTCCAGAAGGATCTCTAAATTCAAGAGGTGCTGTCATACCTTTGATTTTTAAAGTATCAATGGCAAAATAAATATCTGGGTCTAAATCGCCTACCTCAAAGAAAGTATTCCCGGTAACAGGATTAACCATTCTGCCATCATTATTGTAAGATTGTGCTTTGTCAAAGGAGAATCTTTTAACCGCAAAGGAAAATGAAATAGAATCTTTGAGGATAAGGGTACGAATAGAATCTAGTTTTCGTCTGACTAAATCAAAATCTTCCTCCGTAATTTCAGGTCTTAAAAGAATATGACGCACATTGATACTATTACCTCTGCGGCCCATTAATTGAATGAGGTGGAAACCAAATTGAGATTCAACGATATCAGAAATTTCATTTATTTCCAGTTTATAGGCGGCTGCTTCAAACTCAGGAACATATTTTCCTCTGGTAGCCCAACCTAAATCACCTCCAGTCTGTGCAGATCCATCGGCAGAAAACTTTCCAGCCAAATCAGCAAAATCTTCGTTATTTTCTAAAATTCTTTTACGGATCCCTTCTAATTTATTCATAGTTATTTGGCGCTGGGTATCGTTTACTTTAGGGACTATAACAATTTCGCCAATTTCAACTTCCGAGTTAAAGTAGGGTAGAGAATCCTTTGGTATTTTGGAAAAAAATGATTTTACTTCAGAAGGAGTGATGGTAATATCCTTCATGATTTCGCTTCTCATTTTTTCAGAAAGAAGCTGGTTTTTTAAATCAGTCCGAAATTGTTCCTTTACATCATTTACAGACTGACCATAGTATTCCTCAAATTGCTTGATGTCATTATTCATAAAGGACAAAATTCTGTCAATTCTTGCGGCCAGCTGATTTTCTACTTCATCATCACCTACTTCAATACTATCCAGTTTAGATTGATTTATCAACAACTTACTGGTTAACAATTGTTCTAAAATTTCACAACGCGCGTTTTGTGGTATATCACTTTTCTGAGACAAAGCAAGGGCAAATTGTTCCTCTAGTTCAGAAAGCAATATTAGTTCACCACCTACGGTAGCAATAATTTTATCCATTACTTGTACTTGACCAAAACTGATAAAGCACTGTACGGCAACAATTAGAGATAGAATATATTTTAACATAAGTAAGGTTATTATCTAAAAAGATACAAAGATGAAAGGAATAGTTGGTTAATTACCTAAGAGGACACTAAAAATTTACTTTAGATAAAAAATTTCAATCTGACCTTTCCGTTTAGCAATATCAAACATATCTTCTTTTTTTTCTTCGAGCAATCTTGTTTTCCTGCTTAAAAGAAGCATTCTTTTGAGTTGGTCCTCTACATATTCTATTGGTGGAATTTCTTGTGGCTTTTTACTATCTAATATTTTCACCCAAACATCGAATTCGCCGTCCTGAATACTGAAGTCCTTTCCTTTTCTGGAAAACTCCTCAAAGCCTATGTTTCTAGGCAGGTAAATAGCCAGATTTTCCCATTCGTTCCATTTACTACCATCTAGAATATGAGCCAATTCGTATTCTTCACAAATATTTTTTAACCGTAACAGATTAACATCAGTAGCATTTTTCCAAAGGTATTTTAAACTATCCCTCACAGAAATAATCTTTGGGACAACGACAACGTAAGCTTTTACAATGGGGTTATCCAATTGATATTGAATCTTATTTTTATCATAAAATTTAGCAAGTTCTGAGCTAGATATTTTAGTTTCCATCAACTGCTCTAAAAGAACTTGTTCATAATTATTACGAACTAAGGAAGACCTATAATCACGCACCAGCCTATCAATATTTAAATCTTTAGGAAGATTATTTTCAGCTTCATACAATAAGACTGCTTCTCTGACCCAGCGTTGGGTATAGGCATTGGTAATGAGAGAGCTGTCATAAGCAGAAGTTCCAGGAGGAAACATTCCTTCTAAATCTTTGATATACAAAGACTTATTATAAACGCGTGCTAAAAGAAAGTTGCCGTTATTAGTTTGAAAATTCTCGCTACATGAATATCCAAAAACAACAAGACAGACCAATAAAATTTTTATTAAATAAATCATTGTTTAATAAGGCTTTCAAAAGCAGCTTTTGAAATCTGAACTGGATATTTTTTTCTTAGACTATCCACCCATTCTTTTTCAAGAAAATCTTGATAATCTGCTATAATATAGCCTTTCGACTCATCGAGTGCTTTAGTACTAACGGGTAAAATCTTTTCAATTTTATAAAATTCCATATCGGTTGATGTTGGGTTTAGCGCAGCATTAGTTACTATGCCAGGCTTCCATTGTGTACCCAATTGACCCGCTTCGATAGATTTTCCTTTCTCTATGGTAACTTCCTCAGCACTGAGTATCTGGTTATCGTCTTTATTAAAGCGAATGAGCACCTCATTTTTTTTATGCGTTTTTGCAAAATCACGAATTTGAGCAATTTGCTCTTTTGCTGAAGCTTTCAATGTGTAACGAGTGGTCAGCGCTCTTTCGTTCCAGGTGTATTTTCCTTGAACCAGCTTATAAAAATTAGCCAGACCCAGAGAATCCTGACTTGCTTTATCCCAAACGGTTTGTCTGGTAACTTCGAAAAGTAAAATACCCTCCTCATATTCTCTTAAAAGGTGTCTGAATTCAGGATATTTTTTTTCTAATTGGCTCTCCTCCAGTTTTAATGTCTCGTTCTCTAGATAGTCTTCATACAATTTTGCCAACATGGAAGGAACTGGATCTTGCTGATTCAATCTGAAGCGTAATCGTGCAGATTTTTCAAGATACTGAGCAAAATCTAATAAGGTATAAGTCTGGTTTGCCAAAGTAAACAAATTCTCTGCTGGCAATTGAGCGGGTATTTTCCAACGGAAAGTATAGAATGTATCGTTAACCAAAGGAACTAATTGATTGAGTGCTCCTCTGTTTTCAACAAAGCCTGCATTTAATCGAATCTGATTAAACATATTTTCCTTTGCAAAAGCATAGCGTGAATCCTGACGAACAGCTGCCTCAAGATTTGATTTTGCCGTTTCAAAATTGGGAATTGCCTTTCTGGAAATACGTTTAATGATATGCCAGCCTAGATTAGTTTGTACGGGCTGACTATAATCCCCATCTTTTTCAAGTTTATAGATGGCGTCTTCAAATGCCTGTTCAAATTTATTAATTCCAAAAACGCCTATATATCCGCCTTTACTTGCCGTTTTGTCATCTTCTGAGAAGGATGTTGCCAGCGTTTCAAAACTTGAACCCGAGTTTAAAAGGGAATAAATACTATCAATTTTATTTTTAGGCGTAAAAGGATTTTCACCTTCACCAGATTTTCTAATCAAAATATGAGCACCTTCTATTTCACCTCGCGCTGGACGTCTGGCATTGACTTTTAGTAGATGAAGACCTGCTGGTGTATAAATGGGTAAAGAAATTTCCCCCGGCGTCATTGAATAAGCGGCTGTTTCTAATTCGTAAAATCCATTAGGGAAGGGAACGTTAATAAATCCGATACGGCCACTATTAGTCTTTGATGACCTGTCTAAACTATAATTCCTTGCAAATTCTTCGAAATCAGCGCCATTTTTCAGTTTTGCATAAAGATCCATCAAAAATCTATTGGCACTTATTGAATCATCTTTAGGTGCGCTATCAGAAATAGTATATAAAATATGACTAATATCAATATCTTCTAAAGAACGGTCATACAACTCTCTAACCAACCTGCCTGTCACTTCTTTATTCAGAATATACGCATCAGAAAGTTGTCTTCTGTAACCGAGTAATTCTTCTTTTATATCAGGCAAATTACCTATTTTTTGTGCCTTTGCTTCTTCTACTTTTAGTTTAAATTTGGTATATAAATCAAGGTATTCCTGTAAAGAGGCTTTGGTGAAATTTGCATTCGTGCCATTTGTTTTGGAGTAAATGTATTTGAACTCACCAACTGACACAGGATTATTATTTACGGTAAATAACACCTCTTCTTCATTTTGGGCGCTGGCAAAACGGGAAAATAAAAGTAAAAATAAAATAGAAAGCAAATTGATTTTATGGGAATACATAGCAATGTATAGTTTAGGTGATAATTTTTCTTTTTTGAAAGAACAAAACTAAAAAATATATCTGACTTGTTAAAAACGAAAGCAAATTACCGTTGATAACGAATTATCAAGGGAAAGATTGTTTGAAATAAATCATAAGTCAAATCCAATATCTTTTCTGTAATACTTATTTTTAAAATAAATTTTGTCTGCGAGCCATCTACTTTTTTCTTCGGCTTTACTTTTATCTGCGTCTATGGAAGTAATAGCTAAAACTCTGCCACCTTTTGTGACGATACTGCCCTGATCATCCAGGCCGGTACCAGCATGAAAAACAAAAGATTCTGTTACTTCATCGGGGAGAGTTATGGGTAAATTACTTTCATAATTTCCAGGATAACCACCTGATACCAGCATGGTTGTAGCAGCAAACCGGGGATCAATGTCTATTGGATTTTCTCCTAATCTGTTTTCGTGTAAATCATAAAAAAGGGAGACAATATCTGAGGTTAATCTTGGTATAATAGCTTCCGTTTCAGGGTCTCCCAAGCGGCAATTATATTCAATAACAAAGGGTTCGCCCGCTACAGAAATAAGTCCGAAAAAAATAAAGCCTTTATAAGGAATATTATTTTTTTGAAGGCCTTTAAGGGTAGGTTCAATGATGCGTGAAGTCACTTTTTGAACCATAGGAATATCAAAAAAAGAAACGGGAGAAATAGCGCCCATGCCGCCTGTATTCAATCCGACATCTCCTTCACCCACTTTTTTGTAGTCTTTGGCTTCCGGAAAAAGGACATATCTGACCCCGTCTGTAAGAACAAAGACAGAAAATTCTATACCATCTAAGAATTGTTCGATGACCACACAGGAGGATGCTGCACCAAATTTTCCGCCCAACATAGCAGTTAATTCCACTTTAGCCTCTTCTGCATCGGTTAAAATAACGACCCCTTTTCCAGCCGCTAACCCGTCTGCTTTTAGGACGTAAGGACCCACGGTTTCAGAAATAAAACGAAGTCCATCGTTGAGCGTTTCAGGAGTAAATGACTTATAAGCCGCCGTTGGTATAGATTGTTCCGCCATAAATATTTTAGCAAAGGCTTTACTTCCTTCCAACTGAGCACCTTTTGCTGATGGACCTACCACTAAAACATGAGATAATGCACTATCTGATTCAAAAAAATCTACAATACCATTTACTAAGGGTTCCTCGGGTCCAACGATGACCATCTTTATATCTTCCTTGATAACCAAAGCTCGGATAGCATCAAGGTCGGATAGATTCAGAAAGATGTTGGTTCCATGTAAACGTGTACCAGCATTTCCAGGGGCAATAAATAATCGTTGGCATCGTTCACTTTTACTAATCTTCCATGCCAAAGCATGTTCTCGTCCACCACTTCCCAGAAGAAGAATATTAATTTTAGTATTTTTCATTTTTTAAATTGAAATGTAAAGATATGCTTTGTAGGAAATTCTTTTACATAGTGATTGTTTTTTTACCTTTGCATCTGTTTATCAAAATTATACCATGATTACTCACCTTAGAGGTACAATGACTTTTAAATGTCCCACTTTTGTTGTTTTAGAAGCAGGAGGGGTTGGATACCAGGTTTTTATTAGTTTACACACATATTCCCAATTGCCGGATACGCCCACCATATTCCTTTTAACACATCAATTTATAAAGGAAGATAGTCACACCCTGTATGGTTTTTCTGAAGAAAAAGAAAGATTGCTTTTTCGATTATTAATCAGTGTTAGTGGGGTAGGACCTACCACGGCTCAAGTATTATTATCATCTATTTCACCGGATGAAATCAGATCAGCGATTTTAAGCGAAAAAGATGAAATTTTTAGAAAAGCAAAGGGTATTGGACCCAAAACGGCTAAAAGAATTATCTTGGATTTAAAAGATAAAATGGTTAGAGACAGTGGGGATGTAGTATTTTCTAACAACCCATCATACAATACTATTAGAGATGAAGCGTTATCGGCTTTGGTGGCGTTAGGATTTAACCGTGGGTTAGTTCAAAAGGCCATACAGCAAATATTACAGGATTCGGCCCCCACGGAGAATGTTGAAGATTTGATTAAAAAAGCGCTTAAGCTTCTTTCTCAATGAGTTAGAAATATTTATTTATTAATACAAGGGGCTGAAATTTGCACCTTAACGACTTTTCCTTTGTTTAACATGAAATATTCAGCCATCGTATTATTCGTTTTTTTTGTAGGTGTAATCACTTTCCAAAATCTTTCTGGGGGTAATTTGCCGTCTTGGGGTAAAACGAACCCTTATCTGTTAAGGTACTTACCCCCTGTAAGGCCTCAGGCTCAAAGAGATACTTTACCGACGATTAAGGAACGTAAAGACAATTTCAGTATAGCAAAACCTGTAAATATTATTGATTTAAAAGATCCGTCTGTCATTGAAAAAAAGGTTACTTATGATCCTAAAACCAATAAGTATATTATGACGGAAAAAATTGGGGAGGATGATTTTCAATATCCTTCCTATATGTCATTTGATCAGTATTTGAAAAAAAGAGAGGTTGAAGATTATCAGAAATATTTCAGGCAATTAGCTGGTATAGGTTCTGAAAATAATCTGGGCTCCTTAAATCCTTTATCTACAGTAGATGTGAAAGCTAGTCTTATTGACAGGCTTTTTGGTGGTAATTCTATAGATATTCGTCCTCAGGGTGGTGTTGACCTTACCTTTGGTATGGACTATCAAAGTATGGAAAATCCTTTTATTATCGAAGCGGGTAGGAGACAACTCTTGTTTGATTTCGATATGAATATTCAAATGAATATAACGGGTAAGATTGGGGATAAATTGAATCTTGCAACGAATTATAATACGAATGCTACTTTTGATGTAGATAAGCAGGTTATTAAACTAAATTATAACAGTGATTTGTTTAATGAGGACGAGATTGTTAAAAAAATTGAAGCTGGAAATGTAAGTTTACCTTTAAGAGGTTCTCTGATCCAAGGGGCGGAAAGTCTTTTCGGATTAAAAACGGAACTTCAATTTGGTCATCTTCGCCTAACTGCTATCGCATCTCAACAACGTTCACAAAGAAAAAATATACAAACACAGGGCGGAAGTCAAGTACAGGAATTCGAGGTTCGTGCAGATCAATACGACGAAAACCGGCATTTTTTTCTTTCTCATTACAATCGAAGCGCTTTTGAACCCGCGCTTGAAAATTTACCTCAAATTCGTAGCTTATTTAAACTTGAAAATATTGAGGTTTGGTTGACTAACGATAGAAATGAGGTAGATAATGTAAGGGATATCGTTGCGCTAGCCGATTTAGGCGAGCCTGAAATTTTGGTGAATCCCACAGCTGTTCCTGTTCAAACAGCCTTCGCCCCTAAGGATTTAACGGGAAAGCCTTTACCAGATAATAGCTCAAATAATTTGTATAATCGGGTCATTGGTGATCCCAGAATTCGTCAGATAGATAACGCAGTTTCTATCCTGCAATCAGAGTTTAAACTCAATCAATCTAGAGATTTTGAAAAAGTTAGTGCTAGAAAACTTAGACCAAGTGAATACAATGTTCATTCTGAACTAGGTTTTGTGACGCTGAATATAAATGTTCAGCCCGATCAGGTTGTTGGCGTCGCTTATCAATACTCTTATAATGGCAAGACCTTCAAAGTAGGTGAATTAGCCAATAACTCTGAAAACACGAAACCTGACTCTTCTTTGACGGTTCTCTTCGTGAAAATGTTGAAAAGTACTACTCAAACCACAGATGTACCTACCTGGGATTTGATGATGAAAAATATTTATCCGATCGGTGCCGTTCAAATTGATCAGAATGAGTTTCGTCTGGATATTTTTTATGAAGATCCAGGCAAAGGATTAAAAAGATTTTTACCAGAAACTAATCTGGCAGGAAGACCTCTACTCAGGGTTTTTAATGTAGATAAATTAAATACACAGGGAGATCCAACACCGGACGGAATATTTGACTTTGTGCCTGGTTTGACCATTAATTTATCTAATGGTCGGGTTATGTTTCCAGTCTTAGAGCCATTTGGCGGTTCATTAGCAAAGCAAATTGAAGATGCTGGATTGCGTGCAAAATATACTTTTCCGGAACTATACTCGAAAACCCTCTTTTTAGCTCAGGAGTACCAGGAGAAAAACAGGTTTGTTATAAAGGGTAATTACAAATCGAGTGTTTCGTCTGAAATTTCTTTAGGTGCTTTTAATATTCCTCCTGGTTCTGTTACCGTAAGCGGTGGGGGACAGACACTAAGAGAAGGGGTGGATTATGAAATAGACTATAATATTGGGCGCGTAAGAATTTTAAATGATGCTATCCTCAATTCTGGCATTCCTGTTAACGTGAGTTATGAAGATAACGGACTGTTTAACTTCCAAACAAAAAGTATGTTTGGTGTTAGAGCTGATTATGCAGTTGATAAGAATTTCAATTTGGGTGCAACGGCTTTAAAACTTTTTGAAAGACCCTTTACCCAAAAGGTAAATATTGGGGAGGACCCTATCAATAATTCAATTTATGGGTTCGACCTTGGTATTTCCCGGGATGCGCCCTTCTTAACAAAAATAGTTGATGCCTTACCTGGTATAAGCACAAAAGCTAAATCTTCTATCAACTTTACAGGGGAAACGGCTTTGATTAGACCGGGGCATTCCCGCGCGATAAATCAAAATAGCAAGGACAATGGGGGCGTTGTTTATATTGACGACTTTGAAGGAAGTGCCAGTAGTTTAGACCTTAGGCAGCCTGTTACCAATTGGGTATTAG
>Ga0208787_1000087_pt1 | contig 41841 bp, 65 predicted proteins | sample Wag4_2014_7_11_FD_187362 | JGI IMG/M metagenome (GOLD analysis project Ga0208787, IMG submission 187362) | Fresh water microbial communities from Ohio, USA - Utica-2 Time Series HT 2014_7_11 (SPAdes) (version 2) | ecosystem: Environmental > Aquatic > Freshwater > Water tank | place: USA: Ohio...
CGCAGCAGCATCGGCGCATTTCGCGGCCTTCAGGAACAGGCCAAGATCGGCAGCAGGGAGTTTCAGCGGTATGGCGCGGAGATCCAGAAGCTCGAAGGGAAGCTGCGCGGGCTGGATGGGACGGCGACGGCTGCCGGCGATTCACTGGGCCGCAGGCTGGCAGCAGGTCTTGCCAGCAGCTTGGCCACCATCGGCGCTGGCAGGGCTATCGGCGGATCACTCAGCGCAGTGGTGGCGAGTGAGGAATCAGAGCGGCGGCTGAGGTCGCTGTCGCAGGGCCTCGACGATTACAGCCGGGTGCAGGCCACGGCCACTGCAGCCGCGCAGAAGTTCGGCACTGCGCAAACGCAGACCAATCAGGAGTTTGCCCAGATCTACGCCAGATTGCGGCCAATCGGGCTGACGCTGGAGGAGATCAGCACCGTCTACAACGGATTCAACACGGCGGCCAAACTGAGCGGCACCACGTCGGCTGAGGCCAGCGCAGCGTTTCTGCAGCTGAGCCAAGCACTCGGCACCGGCGTCCTGCGCGGCGAAGAACTGAACAGCGTGTTTGAGCAGACCCCGGCGGTGGTGCAGGGCATCGCCGAGGTGATGGGCGTGCCGATCGGCCAGATCCGCGAGCTTGCGAAAGAGGGCAGGATCACCGGCGACATCGTGCTGACCGCTCTCGGGCGGATTGAGCGCAACGGCGCCCCCAAGCTGGCTGAGGCGATGAAAGGCCCGGCGCAGCAGTTCCGCAACCTGCAGATTGCGGGGCAGGAGTTGCAGATTGAGATCGGAGAGGCGCTGCTGCCCACGGCGCTGGCGATGGCCAGGGCGGCAACCCAGCTGCTGCAGGAAGTCAACAAGCTCCCCGAGCCGGTGCGCAACGTGGGCGTGGCAGCAGCGGCGACTGGTGTGGCCGTCGTGAGCCTGACCACGGCGATGAACGCCATTGGTGGGATTCGTGCCGCCACTGCAGCCCTGAACGCATACACAGCCTCGGCAACCGCATCCGCCACCGCGTCAACCGCCGCAGCCACCAGCGCCGGCCGACTGCTGACGGTGCTGGGCACGCTGGGCAAGATCGGCCTGATCACGGTCGGCGTGAAGTTTGCGATTGAGGGCCTTGACGAGTTGCTCACCGGGCTGGTGGGTGTGCAGGATGCAGAGGCCGCGGCCAAGGCGATGGCCGAGCGCCGGGGACTGACCTACACGCCGAGCGCTGCGGTGACGCGCAGGAATCAGGCATCAAGTGCGTACGTGTCTCGCTTTTCCGGTGCCCGCGATGCGGCGTTCGCCCGTGCGCAGCAGATCACAGGTGCACCGCCCCCTAGCGCGCCCGCTCCGGCTGGAGGTGGTGGGGCTAAGGAGGCTGGCGCGGCGGCGGCCAAAGGCGTAAAGGAGCTGCTCCGCCTTACTGATGCCGAGATTGCTGCAGCGGTCAACACAGCAATCGGTGAGTATGGCGGCCCGGATCCCCGTGGCCGTACTGATGTGTTTGCCAATATCCTAGCGCGGTCCAGGTCGGGGCAGTTCCCGTCCAACCTGGTTGATGTTGTCACCCAACCGGGGCAGTATGCGCCCAACTTTGGGCGCAGTCGTGCGCAGGTTGTCAACCCCAACCTATATGGTCGCTCACGATTTGAGCAGGTAAAGGCTGAACTGCTGAATCCTGAACTGCTTTCGCAGTCAGTGCAGGACGTTAACAGCAGGTTGTATTTCAAAGGCATCAGCCAATACGGCAACATGATGTCAGGCGACTTTCTCCGCGCCCAAGGCCAGAACTTCTTTCATGGCCCAGGGCGTCAACTTGGCACCAATCCTCAGATCACCGCTGGTTTACTACGCGACCTTGAAGGCGCAAGTGGCGTGGTCAGTTTTATTGACGAACAACAACAAGCCGCCGAGAAACTCAAGCAGGCGCAGGATCAGCTTACTGAAAAAATCCAAGAGTCAATCAAGGCGCGCACTGATTCGGTTGTTCAGCTGAACAAGGAAACTGAACTGCTCAAGGCAGCCTCTGATGAAGAACGCATCCAGATTGAAAATGCCTATGAAGCCAACAACATCAAAGAGCAGTATCGGCAGCTTAAGGCAGAGGCATTAGACCTCGACAAGGAAGCGCAGAGGCTTGGCATTGAGAACAGCCTGCAAGAGCAGACTGCGCGACTTGAGGCGGAAGAACGTCATGCACTAGCAAATCTTCAACTGAAGACTGAGCAGGATCTCAACAAGGTCTATGAGGAACGGACTCGCCTGTTTAAGGAGTTCATGGATCAGGTCGCAATGCCAACTGCATACAACCAGCTGGAGCAGCAACGCGTAGTGTTGGATGAAATCCTAGAGAAGTACCCGGCAATTGGTGGCGCTGCTGATGCTGCCGCCGACCTGGCGACACGTGGATTGGCAGAGGTTGTGACTGGTGCCAAGTCAGCCAAGGAGGTCTTTGTGGACTTCCTAAACGGCGTTGCTAGTGCATTGCTGGATGCAGCAAAAAAGATGATTGCGCAGTACATCGCAATTGGCATCGCCAGGATGTTTGCCGGCTTTACTTCCAGCGCTTTAGGAACGTCGTTTCAGCCGAGCACGACCGGTCCATTCCAGGCACCAGGATCCGCCTCTGCGTTCAGCTTCAACCCAGGCGCAATGGTCGGTCGCGCAGTCGGTGGCCCCACCATGGCCGGCCAGCCGTACAAGGTCGGTGAGCGTGGCCCTGAACTGTTCGTGCCGTATCAATCCGGCACCATCATCCCGGCTGAGGCCACCGAGGCGCTGGAGGCACTCAACAATGCCAGTCTGCAGGCGCTGGCAGTGCCGTTCCAGCGTGACGTGACCACCCGTGGCGACAATAACCTGGCGGTGCCGTTTCAGCGCGGCATGGAGGGCCTCACGGTGCCATTCCAGCGCGACACCACCGGCGGCGCTGCTGGTGATCGCGTCGCAAACGGCGCCATGATCGACGTGCGCTTCGAGACCATTCGCGTTGGCGATCTTGATGTGGTCACCCGGGAGGAGGCGCAGCGCATCGGCCGCGAGTCGGCGCAACGTGGTGCTGAGCTCGCGCAGAAACGATTGATCAACAATCCAACAGCGCGCCGCGCAGTGGGGATGAGCTGATGGAAGTCTGCAGTTTCATGCGATTCAAGCGCCGCAATGGCACCTACACCAGCTGGGCGGCGCAGAACTTCTTTATTGATCAGGTGATCACGCATAACGGTCTGCAGTATCCGTATCTGCCGATTGCTGTTGCCACGAACAGCAGCACCAGAGGTGGTGATCGATCGGAGGCCGCCTTGGGTGCCGGCATCTCTGCTCTGAGCATGAATGTCTTCGCTGAAGCTGCTGCTGAGGAGTGGTTGCTGGAGGTGCGATCCGTGAAGGTGAACCGCGCAACGCTGCAACCCGGCCAACTGTTGGTGGTCGAGTATTGGTCGTCGCAGCAGGTGCAGCACAGCACCAACGATGCGTTCGTGACACTGCAGCTGGCCAGCCCCTTGGATGCGGTGAAGGCACCAGGCGGCCGGGTGCTGAATCAGTCGCTGGTGGGTGCGCTGCCAACCAGCGGCACACTGACTCTGCAGTGATCGACTACATCCGCTGGATTGATGCTGGCCTGCCGCATGTGATCGGTGCTGATCCAGATGACGGCATCGGTGTTGACTGTTTGGTGATGGTGCATAAGGTGCGAACTGCTGCTGGGCTATCGATGCCACCACTGGACCCGCAGTGGTTCACGATGGCGGCGGCAGGGCAGTGGGATCAACTTGAGCGCGAGTGGCGCCGCACAATGGAACCATGCCACCTTGAGCCGTGCGCATTGCTGCTCCACCGCCATGCTGCTGGCATGGGGATCGGCATCGTCGTTGACGGTGGTGTGTTGACTGTGAATCATCGCCGTGGTGTGCAGTGGCTGCCGTTCAGCGCTGCGCAACGGGTGATGAGACTGGAGTATTGGAGACCGCGGGATGCTGCCATCTGATCGCTACCTAGCCGAGCTGCTCGGGTTGAGCGATGAGCAGTTTGAGTATTGGCGTGATGAGGTGCGCGATCGTGCCCAGCGTGCGCCGCAGCCGGCGGCGGTGGCGGGTCTTGATCCGGTGAGCATTGCAATTCAGATCGTGATTGCCGTCGGCCTGCAGCTGATCGGCACGCTGTTGACGCCAACTGTCACCCAGGCCAAGCCTGCGCAGCTGAAGGCACGCAACCGCACTGGAGAGTCACAAACGAATCTGCAATCATTCGCCCCGCGGGTTGGCTTTGATGCCGTGCAGGCGGTGGCCAGCATTGGCGAGCCGATACCAGTGGTTTATGCCAATCGTGAGACGATCAACGGCGTGACCTATGGCGGCGTGCGCGTGAATGCAACGCTGTTATGGTCTCAAATCTGGAGCCTTGGCGGGAGCCAGATGCTTCGCGCAGTGTTCATGCTGGCGGAGGGCAGGGTTTCGAGTATTGACAATCAGGGCTTTGCGATTGGCGACAACGCAATCGGCGTGTATGACCTAGGCAGCAGCCAGGCAAACGAGATCGGCAGCCGCATCACGATTTACTACCGCGACAATGGCGGGCGGATTGGTAGTAACAATCGAATTGTTGGCCGCACTGCTACTGCTGATGCAGGCAATGCAATCAATGCCGGCGCTGGCGATGTGTTTCAGGTGCAGTCGGTTGATAACAACTGGGCGCCTGATTTTTGCTCAGCAGTGAAGCCCGCAACGTCGACAACATTCGGCGTGTATAGCCCGATTGGCAACAACCTTGGATTCAAGCTGAATCCTACGGTGCGGCCTGGTGTGACTGCCAGCCTCAAGCCAAAGGGGGACGATGGTGACGCCGAGGTGGTGTGCGATCTGGATGATACAACTCAAGTGCAGCGTGCCAAGTTTCGCGCCTTCTTCTCAACGCGATCTGGTATCACTAGCGGATCGTTCGGTGCCGTTAATGATGTTGTCACGTACAAGCTGCTACCAGGTAGCGACTTTGAGACCATTTTCCAATCAGTGGTCGAAGAAGGCGACACCTGGACAGTAGACCACGAGCTGCGCAACCTTGAAGATGTATATCAGGAGCCGGCCTACAATCAGGTGATTCCTGGCGTGAGCACTGCTATCACCCAGGCAGCATTGGAGGGCGCTGTTACGGTTGGTAGCCCGACCGTGAACACTACAGCCAAGACGGTAACGGCTGATGCAACGATCAACGTAGACACTATCGCCAATCTGTACGTTAATTCTGCCGTTGGGCGGTATGAGATCAAGTATTGGGTCACCGCTCGCAATACTGCGCGAGACATCGATCTTCAGCTCAAGTTTGTCGCCATCGTGAGGGTGCGCAACAGCCGCACGTTTATCCGCAACAACAGCAGCGATTTGATCTCTGTTGATTTTATCAACGAGACTGCATCGGTCAGCATCGGCACCGGCATCAACGAGAGTACGTTAACGACGCGGGTTGATGTTGAACTGCAGGTTGCAGATGGCTCTGGCCCTGTGCAGACGCTGACCAGTCCCAACCGTCTGCGCGCCTCGATGGCGTTTGACTATTCCGAATCTGATTTGTATAGCGAGTCTGCAGACGATGCTGCTGCGTCAGTAGCTGCGCGGCAACAGGCGTGGGATGACGCAATTGCCGTGGGGGAGCTTTACAAGATCGGTTCAGCACTGGCAGTATGCACCGGCCGCACGCCATCGGATGCGGTGTTCCGCAGCGACGCAGAGCTTGAGGCATCAGGCAGCGGCCAGGGGATCGAGGCTACGTTCAGGATCGTGCGACCTGGTGCGGCTGCAACGGTCACGGAGGCCATACTGAATCAAAACGGTCTGACGGAAACACCGACCCGGCAGACGGCCACTAACGGGCCGCATATCATGCGTGTTGCGGTGGCCACTGGCGCCACCACACGCGAATGCCGAATCGTTGAGCTGGGGATTCGCTCAACGCTGGGCATTCGGTTGAATGGCATCCTGCGGTTCCGTGGTGCGTTGTCGTTTGCCGATGCCGATGGCAGGGCATGCCTGAACCGCGAAGGTGACACGATTCGCCGCGGCAACACGCTCAAGGTTGACAACTATCAGAGCGGGCAGCTGATTGGCGTTAGTGAACGCTACTCGTTTGTGCGTGTGCTGTACCGCAAACAGTCGGAGTCAGCTTTTACACCATTGGATCAGGTGTTTGGATTTGTTGGCGTTGACCAGCAGGCATCTTTCAATTATCTGCGGCTGCAGTTTCCAACGCTTGACTCATGGGAATGGATTGTTGAACCACTCACTGGATGGGAGGTGCGGAACCTTGTGACTGCAAGCACGTTGTATGTGATTGACAGTCGCATGAGCACGGTGCAATCGGTAACGTCTACAGCTGGCGGGCGCACGGTGCGCGCTACATTCAACGGTCGCACAATCAGCCGCAATGAACAGGCGTTCAGGTTGCGGCAAACCAGGCGATCCAATATGGGTTTGCCGCATGCTGACAGTAACAACAACTATGCCGACGCATGGGGCAAGCTGGCTGAATTTTTCATCTATGACGAGATTCAAGCCAGCACAGATTCACCTGAGCATGAGATCGTCTACGTTAATGAGATTGTGCAGAACGCCACCGCGCCGCAGTACAGCGGGATTGCGCTGCTGGGCGTGAATGCCACGTCAGCGTATGAGTGGCGGCAGTTCAGCCAGCTGTCAGCGTACGTGACTGGCGGCACTGAGGTGCGGCGACTGTTGAACAATCTCGCAACCGGCCCATCACATCTGCTGCCTGATCTGGCATTGGATCGACTAACCAACGCGAAGTATGGGCCTGGCAGCATCAGTGATGATCTGATCAACCTTGTCAACTTTGCATCAGCAGCGCAGTGGTGCCAGGACCGGAAATACTTCTTTGATGGTGGCGTAATCATCAGCCAGGAAGCACCCCGCCAATGGATCGCCGACACAGCTGGCGCGATGCTGATGGACTTTCGAGAGGTGAATGGCCGCTACGACCTAGTGCCGTTCATCACGTTTGACGCCGTGACGCATCGTGCGCTGTTCACTGCCGGGAACATTGAGGATGGAAGCTTCCAGTTTGAGTCAACCCCGCCAGAGCAACGGCAGGCGGCGCGGATCAGCGTGAAGTGGCGGCAGGAACGCAGCAGCACCAACCCTGCCAATCCTGGCCTGTTCCCGCTTGAGCGTGAGGTGCTGGTGCGCGAGGCGGCGCCGTACGGCAGCGATGCGCTACCGATGGAGGCAATCGACCTGAGCGACTTTTGCACCAATGAGAACCATGCGATTGATGTTGCCAAGTTCACGCTGCGGATGCGTCGGCTGCGGGATCACACGATCAGGTTCCGCACCACCTACGACGGCCTTGAGGGCATTAGCACCGGCGTGGGGCCTGGCGATCTGATCCGCGTGGCGATGGACACCACGGTCTACGACCAGTTCAACAATGGCGTAGTGCTGGGCGATGGCACTGTGGTGAGCACGACGACGCTGGCGGATGGCACTTACAACGTGATCAGCTGGGGCGGCAGCGGCAACGTGAACGATGCAGCCACCTTGTCAATCAGTGGCGGCATCGGATCACCAGCTGGCATCGTGTTCACGGTGAAGCAGGTATCAACGCAGGTGCGCACGTACCAGATCAGCCGGATCACGCCATCCGATCAGGGCGCCTACCAGATCGAGGCGGTGCACATGCCAACCAATGCCCAGGGCATCCTGCTGGTGGCTGCAGACTGGGATGAAGCCAGCGCATGGGTGATTGAACGATGACGGTGCAGTTCCCGGCAATTCAGCCCACTGCGCATGAGTTCGGCGAGGGCAGTTGGCCGGTTACTGAATCACGATCACAGAGCGGCGTGCGGAGCGTGAGGCTGTGGGGCGACAAGCCATCTGATGCGCCGTTGACGCTGACGTTTGACAACATCACGCAGGCCGCCTACCAGCAGATCAAGGACGCGCACAGCGCCGCCCGCGGGCCGATGGATGACGTGACGTTCCCGGCAATTGTTGGTAAGGGGTTGACGGATGCGCAGCTGCTGACGCCCGGCGGCGGGCTGCGGTGGTACTGGGCAGCACCGCCAGAGGGCAGTCGTGTGCAGGGCGGGAAGCGAATCAGCTGCCGCTGCACATTCAGGGCAGAGCTTAGGCTGTGAGGAACGGTCGAGCATCCGATGACGGTTCCGAATAGCACGCACGGCGAGATCCGATTCCGGGGCCAGAAGGTTGCCAAGGTGGTGAACATCACCATGGAAACACAGCGGGCAACGCTGGATACCACCGGCATCGGTGACATGGATGATGAGTTCGCATACGGCAAGCGCACCACGAGCGGTTCGGCAGTGGTGCGATATCGCATCGACGATCAGCCGACCGTGGATCTGATGAATCGAATCTTTGATGATGGCGAACAGCTGGATGACCTGGAGATGGTCATCCACAAGGGCAGTAGCAGGAAGCTGTCCGGTCCGGTGCTGATCAACAGCCAGGGTATCGGCCAGAGCTTGGGAGAGAGCGTGTCGGTGAATATCAGCTTTGTGATCAGCGGCAAACCCAGCCGTGCGTTCTGATGGCTGTCGAGGGCCGCAAGGGCATTGTCGAGCTGAGCAGGGAGTGGCCGGCGCCGACAGCGCTTGATGATGCCAGGCTGCAGCGTGGTGCGTCACCATCACTGGACCTGTCAGATCAGGCATTCCAGTCGGGTGATGAGGTGCTGCTGCTGAGTCTGCGCGGCGTGCCGCTAGGTGTTGGCCTCAATGGTGCGGCGCCATGCCCAGACGGTCATGCGTTCTGGCCTGGCGGTGATGCAGCTGTGGGCCCCGCGCTGGCGGCGCGCAGTGCAGGCGGTGGATTCTGGAGTGCAGACCCTACGCAGCCATTCTGGGAGTCAGCCGCCACGGTTGGACTGCAGCAGTTCACCACTGCGTTCATTCACCGCGATGAACTCGATGATGTGCGGTTCTACAGCAGTGAGATCGACGCGATCAATGGCGGCAGCCAGGGATTGATACCGCTGCACAATGTCTCACCCGGTACCATGCTGATCCTGCCGGCAACTGCTGCTGGCATCTCCCTACACATCACCACCCTGAGCGGTGGTCGGATCACCACCTTAGCGGGATCGTCACTGGTGACGCTGGGTGCTGGGGGAGAATATGCCGCCGCGGCGCTGCAACTGCTGCAGGCAATCACAGGGATGCCGATCCCGGACGGTGAGCAACCGGCAGCCAGCCTAGCTGCAGTGCCTGAGGTGCTGACTGCTGCGGCATCTGACGCTGAGCAACGCGGCTGGCTGGTGCAGTGCGATCTGACCGGCTGGGTGTTTGAGATGGATGCAACGCAGCTGGATGAAACCGCAATCGGTCAGGCATTTGGCGAGACGGCAAAGGGTGTCCTGCGTGGTGCTGGCAGCTTCAACGGTGAGGTGGATCACAGCCGGATAGCAGGTGAGCAAAGCGGCCTGGGGCTGCTGAAATTGATGATGCTGACAGCGCAGGGCAGCAAGGCACGCGCACGGTTCCAGCTGATGGATCAGCGCACCAGCACCGTTGCCGAGCATGTGAAGGAGCGGGTGTTCTATGAAACCGACATCCTGATGGGTCGCACGTCGGTCAACACGCAGGCAACGGATGTGATCAGGCTCACCGGCGAGTTCATCGCCACGGGTCGAATCAGGATTGCGAAAGAGGCTCCATAGCCTGAAGCTAGGAATCAAGGTATCAGGCGGACATGAGCCAGCTGCAGAGAGCGGGTCAAAGCGGTGCTCTCGATGTGGCTGCCAGTCAGGCGGTGGCAAAGGAGCAGATCGCGGCGCTGCTGGACATGATGCGCCAGCTGGGTGGCAATCCATCCGTGGTGGCTGGTGCGCTGGCTGCAGCTGATCCACTTAATGCGCCATTCACGTTGTACGTTGATCCGTACATCGGCTCTGATCGTTTCGTCGGTGGCGCATACAACAGCTTTGAGACCAGTGGCACTGATGAGCAGATCATTGCGCAGAAACTGAAGCGCATTGAGCTGCAGCGTTTGGAGTGTGGTTATACGGCTGCGCGTCCGTTCAAGACAATCAACCGCGCTGCGATCGAAGCAGCGATCATCACCAGCAAGAACTGGTACAGCTACAACGACCCACGCGCTCACGTTGATTGCGTGACCATCGTGCTTAGCGGTGGTGTTCATGTTGTTCACAACAACCCTGGCAGTGGGTCTACCAGCCTGGCGAGCTGGGGCACGTCTAAGGATCCGACGATTGATGAGCTGATTGCGTTCAACCCAACCACCGGCGGCGTGTTGCTGCCGCGTGGATGCTCAATGCACGGGCAGGATCTGCGTAAAAGCAGTCTGCGGCCATCTTGGGTGCCGGCTGTGGAGGATGAGGCAGCGGATTACAGCAACCGCCGCGCCATCCTAAAGGTGTCGGGCACTGGGTTTTTCTTCAATGCCACAACGATGGACAAGATCGGTCACACCGAATCTGTCCACCTGCTCGACACGTTCCATCCCGCCAGCCAGGGGGAACTGACGGCGTTTTACAGCAAGGTGCAGAGCGCTGTCGGCGGTGGCGCTGACTTGGCCAACGCGCTGCTGGTGGCACGCCCCAGCGAGTATCAGATTGTTGGACCGATCAATCAGTCACAAGCGCCAAGCTCAGCGTGGGATACAACTGCTGGCGCCAGCCCGTATATGTTCAACTGGTCTGTGCGGTCTGAATATGGAATGGGCGGCGCATTCTGGGATGGCGACAAGATCGCCGGTCTTAAATCGATGGTATGCGCCAATTTCACCGGCACCAACCAGCAGAAGGACATGCGCTGCTGGCAAGTCTATGAAAGTGGCAACTGGGTTTCACTGACCAATACTTCCCAGGATTATCAGAAGTACATCGACGCTGCGCCTGACAGCTTGCGTCGCAACCCAGCGCGTCAGACGCGGCATATCTCAGCCGTCAATGATGCTTACATCCAGAAGGTATCAATCTTCGGGATTGGCCAGTCTGAAGTGACGATGGCGGATAATGGCGGTGAGATTACCGACAACTCCGGCAATTCTACATTTGGTGGATGCTCAGCGCTGGCGAAGGGTTACAAACGCGCTGCATTTGCTAAGGATAAAAACTGGGCGATCAGTCGCATCAAGGTGCCGCTGAACCCAAGTGAGAAGCTTGGCAACATCCGCCGCATTGACCTGGGCGTGGTCGCCAGTGTCACCAGTTCGACCATCACGCTGGAAAATGGTCTGGCGATTGATACCAGCTCAACGACGGTTCCCGCTGTTCTGTCTGCTGCCGGTTACAGCTTGGCCGGTGATACGCGGATCTGGATTGACAACCCCAATGGCGCTGATTGGCGTGCAACGCTGACCAGCGCGGCATGGAGCAGCACCACGCCAGCGGTGATCAATATCACCGGTGAGCCACTGCAGAGTGGCACCAACTCGCCGGCAGGCACTGCCGTGGTAGGTCGCAGGGTCTACATCCGCCGCGTGGTGGATACCCGTAGCGTGGCCGAGCGCCGGCTGTCTTTGGTGCTATCGAACACCGCCAGCGCCAGGTTGCCGCAGCGTGACGCGGTGCTGCAAACCGATCCGGCGCGATCTGGTGGGGCAATCAGCAGGGTGCTAGCACCTGGTGGAGAGGAGGTGCTGATCGTTTCCGCCGTCGGCACTGGCCCTGCGACTGGTGCTGGTGTGACGAAGACAGCAGAGCTGACGATCAGGCGTGGTGCCGCCAGCAAGGCATACGCCCCTGACTCCTTTTACCGGCAGGGCACAGTGGTGCATCATGCCGGCAAGCACTGGCAGGCCAAGGTGGCGATGACAAGCACCGGCGCGGCGCCTGATCCGGCCCTCTGGGGTGAGGCATTTGTGCATATGCCGAGCGACTTCAACCCGGAGGATCCCATCAGCCAGGAGACGCCGATCCTGACGTTCGATACCGACACGTCTGACCTCGAAGACTCCACCTCGCTGGGCATCAACTGGACAACGGTCTGGACAACTGCAGGTCCAGTGCTGCAGCAGTACCGCACCGGGACGGACTACCTAGGCATCTACGCCATGCTTCGCGCCTTGGGCTTCTCCGAGGCGGCTGCACACGCTGCCCTGGTGCCGAAGTCCTCAGCGGCCCGGGAACTCAATCCAGCCAGTACCACGGACTTCCCCACGGCACCATCAGGCGGTGCTGCAACAGGTCGCGGTAACTGGGCGGTTGAGTTCCGCCGGCCATCGACGATTCGGCTGTACAACCACCAATGGGAGTGGGCCGGATTCGGCAACTACTCGAAGGCCATGCCTGCAGTGCAGCAGGACATGAGCGAGTTCAACAAGTTCACGTACTACTTCACCAATTCAGGTGGTGGGCGTGTGGTGCCAAAGGGCAGCAATGAAGATGGCTATGAGGTGTCGCCGCGTGGATTGGAAGATATTGCAACGGGCGCCACGATTAGCCCTGAGAGCTTGGGCGGCCTGGGTATTGACGATGCGCAACGCACCGATTTTCCCAATGGCATTCAAGTTGGCGGCACTGCAGTCGTGCAGGATCTGGAGATCACGGGTCAGGCCACGTACTCAGATGCAGCCAGGGCGAAGACAATCCGCCCCGGTGCTGTCGAGCTGGCCAGCTTCGCTGAGCTGACGGAAACAAACAACCTGGAGATTGCCAGCAGTGATGCATCAATTGAGGCTAACCCTAAAGCGGTAACGATTGGTGGTTTGAACCGCTGGATGATTGCGCAGCGATTGATCAGTGCCAGTACCACGTCAGTGCCGATCTACGTCAAGCAGGGGGCGCCCAGTCGCACCCTGGATCAGATGCTTGAAACGCCTCCGACCGTGCCGGCTGATGCAGTGCCAACACTGGCGCTGGCTTCGGATTATGCCAACGCGCTGCTCAGTGGCAGCAGCCGCACCGCAGAGATCAGGATGGCGCCGGGGCTTTACAATCCATCCTCTGTCTGGACTTGCAATGTAAAGTTTGTTGCCTATACTGCGAACTTTGCCGGTCTTAAGTGGCCCAGTAATAACATCGGGACGAGCACTGTTGAGAACAATTATTTTGACGGTAGTGGCTATGACGACTTTAGCACTTCAGTTAATTTTTACAGCTTCTTCATTTTCCTGAGGCCATCTGCTGATTCCAGTGGTCAGTTCCACCTTGCCTGTATTCCCCTGAACATGAGATTCGGGAAGGGTTTTGACTTTGAGGGAGGTTTCCACTTCCTCGGGCTGCCTCACCTGATCAAAGCTGTTGCTCAGGGGAATCTCCCCGCTACAACTTTGATCGGCAATTCAACTGGATTTGTCTATCCGTCAAGCAGTGCGTACACGACTAATACATCTACAAACGTTGACACGCTCTTGAATGCAATTTATACGGCAAACTCTCGCAGCGCAAATTATCAAGCATATGCGGAGAGTCATCTTTTTGTGTTGCTGGGTGAAAAAAGCGACGCCGGTACAATTCGAGACTGCGTGTTTGGGCCTGGTTTGCCCAGCCGTAAAGACTCTCTCGGTGGAACCAGGGGCGCTCTTGTCTCTATTCAGGGAACGATTGAACCAAGAATTGCCAATATCTATTTCAGGGGGAAAACGAAAATTACTACCGCTGGAATGTTTGCGGGTGTTAGTAACGCCTCAATCGGAGATCTCCCACAGGCGGGGGACGCTCATTACGGATCTTCTGCCGTTTCCGCCCCCTGGACATGGGAGCAGACGTATCACACTTTCATCGCCCCTGCGCCTGGCGACCCGAAAGACATCGCATTGAGCTTTGGTGGCGATTCAAGCCTAAGGGCAAATCTTGGAACCTCCTTCAACACCTGGAGCTACTACCAAGACAGTACCGGCAAGCTGTTGCCTAATCACATCCACCTGCTGACATCATCAGGGCAGGTGCCAGCTAATGACAGCAGCGGGCCATTCTTTGATCAGTTCATTCACGCCCCTAGTAAGTTCACAACCACAAATGTCTGGCAAAGCGTCGGGGAAACATCGGCAACTCCAGGGCCAAGGCTGCAGGGCTTTGTTGGTAGATTCGGCAGCAATGGGCACAACAGCACCAAGGCCCGTGGTGTGCTGGGCGGCAATCTGGGTGTGGCGACACCGGAGGCGGGTTTCACCTTCAGCCTGTCACCCGGCAGTGGTGCCAACAACGGCAAGAGCATTTTCCAGAAGGCCGGCATTGCTGCTGGAGCGGCCGATTCAACTGCTCGCCCTGACTTCAATGATCTATCCACGCTGCCGGGTGAGGGCTACCCCACCGGCGACAACCCAGTAATCACCACCGATGGCAGCAAGGGCCTGAATGTGGGCCTGCGCAGCTTCAAGGCTGGCATCAGCGTCAACCGCGCCATCACAATCCCGTCGTTCAACACCATCCTCTGACCGCCATGATCCCGTCCGACCCTGGCTACACACCGGCTGCCCTTAATCCAGCTGTGCTCAGCTCAGAGCTCTATCGCTCCCTGCTGGCGCTAGACATTGACCCATACGCATCACACTCCCGCGACGACTCGCTGATCAGCCTCTGCGAGCAGTGTGCTCGGCAGACTGAGACAGCAACCATCTGACTGTGGGACCAGAAATCGTCATAGCAGCCATCGGCCTAGGTAGCGGTGGCGTTGCTGCACTGTGGAAGATCGCCAACGGGCTGGGCAGATTCGAGGCCCGGACCACCACCATCTTGGGCGGGATTCAGGAGATGCTGAAGGACCACGAGGAACGGCTGCGCGACGTGGAGCGCCGGGCGGAGGGCGGCCGATGAACCGCGCCGCCCTGATCTCCACGATCGGATCCGCCACGGTGGCGTCAATGCTCGCCGGTGGCGCCTACATCATTGACTGCCGCGTCGCTGGCGGGGAGGTGGAGCGCTGCTGGCTGACCGGCCTGCCGATCGCCGGCCTAGGCGCTACGGGCGGCGGCGCGTTCCAGCTGGGCTACGAAACACTGAATCCGAAGCTCCGCCGCGGCAAGCCCACCGACCCTGACGAATGAGCAACCTCCACCCAACCGCTGATCTGCTGCTGGGCCTGCTGGTCTGGCTGGCCACCACTGCCGCCGTGGAGCTGGTGGTCAAGCCCGCCATGTTCCGGCTCTACAATCGCGCCGATCATGCCACCGGCGACCGCCTGCCCGACCTGAAATGATCACCATCAAAGGCGACCGGTTCCTGATCAACGGCAATGCCCGCCCCCTGGCCGGCAACCACACCTGGGACGTGGTGCAGCCGGTGAACAAGAACCGCACGCCGATTGACCGGCTGACCGGCAACTTCACCCGGCTGTGGACAATTGAAACCAAGGCGTTCGTCAACTCCAGCCCGCCGTTCGTCGGCGCTAATCCTGGACTGATCCGGGTGGAGAACGTGCCCTGGCGTAAAGACCTGAGCTTGAACACCAAGTTCTACAATGCCCTGCGCAAGAAGGTCGCCGCTGCCGAGAAGCGGAACATGGTGACTGGTGTGGTGCTCTTCGAGGGGTCGATTCCTGACGCCTTCCCCAGGGGATGGGAGCACCATCCGTTCAATGGCAAGGGGCCCAAATCTCACGAGCAGGTGCACACTAAGGGGCCCTGGAACAAGCATCAGAGGGCTCACGTCAGGGAAGTGGTCAAGACTCTGGCTGGCTTCAGGAACGTCATCTACGAGGTCGGCAACGAATTGATGGGCAGCTCGACGGGCTGGTTCCAGAAGCGTGTCGTCAAGTGGGTGCAGAAGTGGTCGGACCAGCCGGTTGGTGTGAGCTACGCCCGGGGGATCCGCGCCAGCAGCGGCCGCAATGAGGCCGCCTGGATGCAGAGGACCGGGGCGGACTGGGTGTCGCCGACTGCCACGGCAATCGCCGCCGGGCAGTTCCGGGGCTTCAAGGGGCCCGTGGTGTTCGACACCGATCACTCCTGGCCGCTTCGTTCCAATGTCGCCGGTCTGCAATCCGCAGTCCGCGCCGGCCGGCCCGTCTGGCTGATGGACGGGTTCAACGGATCGATGCTTCGCAACATTGACAACCTGCAGCCAGACCGAGATTTCATCGCATCAATGACATGACATTCGCCACCGTCCGCGCCGCTGCTGAGCACCTCGCCAGGGTGGGCAGCATCACGCCGCATCAGCTGGCTGCACTGCAGGCGCTGGATGAGTCGCTTAGCGATGAGCAGCGCCAGGTGTTCACCGAGCTGTGGCGGGCACAGGGGAGCCCTGCGGCGCCGGTGGCTGATGCCAGCTGGCTGGCACCGGCCCGGCAGATCGTGCGCGAGTTCGAGGGGTGCCGGCTACAGGCATATCTGTGCCCGGCCGGCGTGTGGACCGTGGGATGGGGCTCGACCACCATCGGCGGCAAGCCCGTCCGCGAGGGCTTGGCGATCACCCAGGCACAGGCTGATCAGCAGCTGGACGCCGATCTGCAGCGGTTCTACGACGCCCTGGCCCGGGCGATCCCTGCGGTCGCTGGCTGGCCAGGAAACCGGGCCGCGGCGCTGGTGAGCTGGGTCTACAACGTGGGCGTGGGGGCGATGCAGGACAGCTCCCTGCGGCGCCGCATCCTGGCGGGTGAGGATCCGCTGCTGGTGGTGCCGGCGGAGATTCCCCGGTGGAACAAGGCCGACGGCCGCGAGCTGGCCGGCCTGACCAGGCGGCGTGCCGCAGAGGTGGCGCTGTTTGTGGGCCAGCAGCTGCAGCAGAGCACCGGCTACGGCAACCCCCTGCAGGTGCCTTGGTACGCACAGATGGACAGCGCAGACCGCAGCCAGGCGGCCCGGATGTGCTTCAGTAGTTCCTGCGCCATGCTGCTGCAATACCTGCGGCCCGGCACCCTCAAGGGCGGCAACGGTGACGATCAGTACCTCAAGCGGGTTCAGTCCTACGGCGACACCACCGACCCGACCGCACAGATCCGGGCGCTGAGCAGCTACGGCATCAAAGCCCGGTTCACCAAAGTGGCCGGATTCGCCACGTTGGAGCAACAGATCAATGACGGCGTGCCCGTGCCGGTGGGGTTCCTGCATCGAGGCCCGGTGTCGGCACCATCCGGCGGCGGCCATTGGCTGATCGTGGTGGGCTACACCAAAGATCACCTGGTAGTGCACGACCCTTTCGGCGAGGCCGATCTAGTGAGCGGTGCGACCCTAGGAGGCGTGGCCCGGTTCATGGCGTACAGCCGCAAGAACTTCGGCCCACGGTGGATGGTAGAGGGCAGCAATACGGGATGGGCAATCATCGCTGAGCGCTGATGCCCTTCGATCACCAGATCGACCAGACCGAGCTCCAGCCCAAAAAAATCACCAAGGCCCGCTTCCGTCGGCGAATCTTCGCCGAGTGGGACCACCAATGCGCGTACTGCACCGACCCTGCGGATACGCTTGACCACGTTCTGCCGCGCTCCAAGGGCGGGCTGACGGTGGCTGAAAACCTGATCCCCGCCTGCCGCCGCTGCAATGGGGCGAAGTCCAGCACCGACTGGCGGGAGTGGTTCAGGGCCCAGGACTGGCACTGCCCGGAGCGGGAGGTGCGGATTGATGGGTGGATTGGCAACACTCCGCACACTGGTAGTATCCCCAGCCCATGAGCCGTGACGATCACCGCCACCAGGCTCTCGCCGCAGCTGCTGGAGATACGGATCCCCTACAAGTCAGACACAGACGCGGCTACATTCCTGCTGGCGTCTGACATTCACCTCGACAACCCGAAGTGCGACCGCAAGCTGTTGGCCAAGCACCTCGATGAGATGCAGTCCCGCAAGGGTCACGCGCTGTTTTTCGGCGATGTGCTCTGCCTGATGCAGGGCAAGAAAGACCGGCGCGGCAGCAAGGGCGACATCAGGCCGGAGCACCTCGGCGGCAACTACTTCGATCTGGTATTTGACGAATCAGCGCAGTGGCTCAAGCCGTGGCAGCAGCGCATCCTGCTGATGAGCGACGGCAACCATGAAACCGCCGTGATCTCTAATCAGGAGATCGACCCGCTGGAGAACGTGGTACGCCTGATGCGCAATGCAGGTGCGCCGACCCACCACATGGGCTATCAGGGTTTCGTGCGGTTCGTGTTCCACAAGAAGGACAACAGCAAGGTTCGCCGCTGCACGCTGTTCTGGCACCATGGCGCCTGGGGCGGGATCGTGACCAAGGGCACCATGGGCGGCGGCAGGTATTCGCAGATCGCACCGGATGCCGACCTGGTGGTAAACGGCCACAACCACGAGCGCACGATGGTGGCGCATCCGTGCTACCGGGTGGCGGAAAACGGCAAGGTCTGGGTGGAGCAGCGCTGGCACCTGCAGACCGGCACTTACAAGCACGAGTTCGGTAGCACCGGCGGCTGGGCGGTGGAGCGGATCGTCATGCCGAAGTCGCTGGGCGGGATCTGGCTGACCCTGAATCCCCGCTGGGCTGGCGGGGTTGAGATCCAGATGACGCCGACCGTCTAGGGTGCGGTGATGCCCCGGCTGAGCAGCATGGCCCGGAAAATCGTAATGGCCCGTTGGCCGCAGTAGCAGGTTTGAGCCATGCCACCGCCCACCACCAGCCAGCAGGTTGACCCTCTGGCATCTGTCGTGACAGTGACATAGGGCAAATCGTCGTCAGACTGGGGGACCACTGCGAGGGCTGCCATGCTGGGCCTGAATCTCTCCCTCAGCCTGTCGAGGCAGGCGATGATGGCCGACCACCGGCAGCGTGCAGCGCGGATGAACCGCGATGAGCTGCACCAGCTGGCGGACGAGCTGATCCAGCGCTGCCACCAACAGGAGCACCTGATCTTGGAGCTGCAGAAGGCCGCGGCCAACCTGATGGTGCAGAACGCCTTGGACGGCGCGCTGCCGCTGAGCGAACCGAAGGCGGATCACTACGCCATGGCCCGCGACATGGCGGAACAGGCGCTGCAGATCAACGAGGGCCGGCCGGACGGGCCGCTGCAGCAGTGGGCCCGCCAGGTGCTGGGCCGGTAAGCCGGGATGACGTGCGGGAGCTGGTGGCCGCAGCGATCCGTGAGCATCAGCTCAGGGTGGCGCTGTGGTCGGGCCTGATGGGCGCGTTGTTGATGGCCGGCACGTGGCACGCGATCTGGATGTGTCGGTAGTACAGGCGGCCTGCTTATCAATGAGATCGACTGCAGCGCAGCCGGTCTCAGTTGGTAGTACATCCGCTCACGCTTGCTTGTAACGGGATGTAATGGGAGACAGTGTGCCACCTGTGGAAACTGAGTTATCCACAGGTACACGCCGATACATTCCCTGGAATCCCAGTTGCCGCAATGTATTTCAGCGGCAGTACGGCTGTTCACTGCGGTCCTGTTCTGTGCTCGGTTGATACAGAAAACGGCTGACCGTGTGCCAGTTGCGGCCGGGACCGTGTGCGTGGTGTGTGCCAGTTCGTTCTTATATGTGCCACTACGTTACCGGCACACGCTGGCCAGATCGACTGCAGCGCAACGGGTCTGGTCAAATCTGGTACGGCTGTACCAGCTGGCGGGGTGTGGTACCGCGTGACGGTATGGCGCACACTTGAAGGGCACCACGCACCACTCGCCATGGACAACCTCGCGTTCTCCGCTCCCGTCACCGCCGACCTGGAGGAGGCACACGACCACAGCACCGACGCCTGCAACGCGATCGAGGCGCTGCAGGTCACTGACCTGTGGTTCTCGCTCCCGATCGAGACCCGCCGCACGCTCTGCGCTGCACACGCTCACCTGGCGGCACTGAGCGACACACTCAGTCAGGTGGTCTGACCGCCGCCACCGCCCCGCCACACGCCACGCCATGGAACACGCCACCCTCGCCGACGCCGACGCCTTGATGGCCGAGGTGGACGCCCTGCTGGAGCAGGCCGCCGCCACCGACGCACGAGTGGACGCCCTGCTCGACGGGTGGACGCCACGCCCCGCCACGGCCCTGCGCCGGCTCCAGCGCACCGCTCGGCACACCGCCCGGCTGTCGGCCCTGGTGGAGCGCCAGCAGGCCGCCCTGGCCGCCCAGCTCGACGCCATGGAGCGGGACGCCTGATCGGCCCCTGTGCGCTCCTGTGCGCCACCCCGTCACACTGACTGAACACCGATGACCGATTACGACATGCACGACCTGATCCGGGATCAACTGACCGGGATCTACGTCAATCTCACCACCCTGGGCCTGATGCCCGAGCAGTACGACCAGAGGCTCACGCAGGCGCTGCAGCTGCTGCGTGACGCTCGCGCACTGCTGGAGGAGTGCCGTGGTTGACTCCAGCACCGCCCGCACCGCTCGCTGGCGCCGGCGCCTGCGGGGCCTGCCCGACCCGGACGCAGCGCAGCCGTGCCCCGAGTGCGGCCGGCTGGTGCGGAGCCGCAGGACGGCGCCGCTGTGCAGCAGGTGCTGGAAACGGTCGCCCGCTGGGCGGGAGGCGAACCGCCAGCGGATGGCTGGGCTCAGGGCCGCCAGGCGTGACAGATTGTGAACTGGCCCGCTGATGGGTGGTCAGGGTGTCCGCCATCGGTTGCAGTAAGGGGACCGAACCGGAAGGTTCACCACTCCACCGCCAGCCATGACTGCCGCCGCCCTCGCTCACGGATCCAGCCACAACCGTCCCACCGCCTACGAAGTTGCCGTCACCATCAACGGCGCCCTGGTGCTGGCCGGCTACACCGCCCGCAAGACCAAAGCTGCACTGCTGGCCACCGCGATGGACAACGATGCCCTGCGCCAGCGGATGATCGACGCACTGCCCGCTGATGATGACAGCATCCCTTCCTACAGCCGCTCGTTCGGCTGGACCATGGGCGGCTGTATCCGCATCCACTACACCGGCGGCGCCGCCCTTCACCCGATGGTCGCCTAACCCACCCCACGGCCCGCCGGAGCCCATCCGGCACCCATCCACTCGCCCCCACCACCATGCCCATCCCCACCCGCGCCGAGCGCCGCGCAGCGTTTGCTGAAGCGCAGCAGCGAATCGCCGGCCACCCCTACATCGAAGAATCTGACGCTTGGGCCATCCGCGCCGCCGTGGAGGTGGTGCTGGGCGATCCGGCTAACGACACGCTCCGCCCCACCACAGCCCGCCACCGTGCCCAGTTCCTGGCGCTGGCGGATGCGATCGAGGGCGGGGATTGATGACTGGCCAACCTGTTCACTCGCCACGATCTGCCATGTATCCACTGACTACAACCACCGCGCGGATTGATGCGTGCAATCCCTGCAAAGGGCGCCGCGACCGTGCTGCCCAACTGCTCGGCATCACCGAACCCAGCGATGAGCCGATCAGCTACGAGCAACTGCTAGACACGCTCGGCCTTGACGATGCCCTCTGGTGCTGTCAGGCTGAGCCTGATCTGGCGCCGATCTGGCGCCGCTACGCGGTTTGGTGCGCTAGGCAGGTGCAGGGCCTGATGACTGATCAGTGCTCAATAGATGCGCTGGACGTGACAGAACGCCACGCCAACGGGCAGGCGACTGATGAAGAGCTGGGCGCCGCAGGGGACGCCGCAGAGGCCGCCGCATGGGCCGCCGCATGGGCCGCAGAGGCCGCCGCAGTGGCCGCCGCAGGGGGCGCCGCAAGGGCCGCCGCACTGGCCGCCGCATGGGCCGCCGCATGGGACGCCGCAGGGGACGCCATGCGCCAACAGCAAGCCGCTGCCTTCCGCCAGCTGGTCACGACCGGCACGCTGCCCTGACATGCCCCTCTGTCCCCCGCCGAGAAAATCCGCCGCCATCGCCACCACCAAGCTGGTGTTCGCTGATGAAGTCGGTAGCCGGATCGCCGGTTTCACCGTTCGCGGTGCTGGCACCGCCGAGCTCTGCAGCAGTGTCGAGCAGCTGCAGGAAATCGGCGCCACCGCCTGGGCCAGCTGCGTTGAGCTGCTGATCTGGCTGAGCCGCACTCCTGAGTTCTGGGCTGATCACGCCACCAGCGCCACCTTCAAGGTGTGGGATGCGCAGGCACAGGAAGTGCAGGAGGTGACGGTTCCGCGCAATGGCTGCGAGACACCGTTCGATCGGTGGCAGCTGGTCTGAGTGCCACCCCGCCCGGCCCACCGCCGGGCTTTTCTGTTTCAGGCCACCTCCAACACCAACTGCACCCACAACCGCTTCCTGGTGCGCCGCGTGCGTTTCCGGCGCTTCACCGGCACCCGAGCCACCGCCACTAACACTAGCTGCACCGACTGCGACGCCAGCGCCGCTTCCAGCCTGCTCAGCCGTGTGTCGAGCGCCCGTGTGCTGAGCCCCTCCTGCTGGGCCAACTCGCCCCTCGGCACCTCCACACCGTCGAGCCCCCAGGCCAGGGACAGCAGCCGCCGATCCTGCGGCGCCAACCGGGCGATCAGGCCGCGCAGTTCCTCCGCCTGCCGCCACCGCTCGCGCTGTTCTTCCTCGTCCTCAGGCGTGCGGTCGAACGTGCTCACCAGCGAGCCCAGCTCCAGCCCGTCATCCGAAACCACCTGGTCAAGGCTGGCGATCCCCCTGCCGTTCTCAAGCACCTGCTCCAGCACCCTGAGCGAGACGCCCAGCTCTGCGGCGATCTCCGCATGCGTGGGCAGCCGACCCAGCTCGCGCTCTAGCCGCCGGGTGATGCCCTCCAGCCGGCTCAGGTGCTGGCAGTGGCTGCCGGGAATGCTGATCGCCCTGCCGTAGGCGTCCACGTGGCGGTTGATCGCCTGGCGGATCCACCAGTAGGCGTAGGTGGAAAACCTGTATCCCTTCGCCGGGTCAAACCGCTCGGCCGCCGTGATGAGGCCCAAGTTCCCGGCCTGAATCAGATCCTCGCGGTCGTGGGCTTTGGCCAGCCGGTGGCACCTGCGGCTCACGTACGCCACCACCAGCCGCAGGTTCGCCGACACGAACCGATCGCGGGCGCGCTGGCCACGGCGCCGGATCCCTGGCGGGCACGGGTCGGGATGCTCCTGCCAGCGCCTGATCGCCGTGCCCAGCTCGATCTCCTCAGCTGGCGTGAGCATCGGGATCCGCCCGATCGAGTCGAGCCACCAGGAGGCGTTGGAGGCGGCGGGCACCGGGGCGAATGTGACGATTTGCCCCCATCATAGGGTGCGATTCGGGAACCCATGCGGTAGGGTGGTGCCGTCACTCGACGCCATGCCCATGACCACCCTCTACGACCTCACCGGCGACGCGCTGCGCCTCCAGCAACAGATCGACCAGGCCGCTCAGGATCTGTTCAGCGACGATCCCGCTGTGGTGGCACAGGCCACCGCCACACTGGAGGGCCTGATCTCCGCCGAGGCGGACACCAAGGCCGCCATCCTGCAGAAGGCCGACGCCTGGTGCTGGGTGATCGACTCGCTCCGCGCCCGGCGTGATGCCCGCAAGGCCCGCGCTCAGGCGCTGGCTGAGCTGGCTGCCGCTGATGAGCAGCAGGCCGATGCGCTGCAGGATCGGCTGGTGGCGGCGCTGCAGAAGGTGGACCCGGATGCGACCCGGTACGACCTGCCGGAGCACAAGATCAGCAGCCGGAAATCCACGGTGGTGGTGGTGGACTGCGAGCCGGAGGATCTGCCCATGGAGTTTGCGCGTGTCAAGATCGAGGCCAATAAGACCGCGATCAAAGACGCCCTCAAGGGTGGCGACGAGATCGACGGCTGCACCCTAATTCAACGCCGGAGCTGGAGTATCAAATGACCGCCGCCCAACCCCTCGAATGCCCCGGAGCCCTGTCGGATCTGATCCTGCAGGCCGCCCGCCAGGCGCTGCCGGCCAACCCGCAGCAGCTGATCCGTCTCCCCGACTGCGGCGAACGCAATCAGCCCCTCATGCCCCTGCTGGTGGGGCTGATCGACGCGGCAAAAGCCACGGCCAGCGCGATCAATGACAACGCATGGGACGCTGGCCCAGCGCTGCCCACGGAAATGGCCGATACCCTGCTCACCGATCTGGAGATCATCCGCCAGTGCATCCGCTCTGCTGAAGATGCTTTTTGAGCCATGTCCACCTTCATTGGTATCACCCACAGAATCACCTACCGGAGACCGACTGATGGAACGATCCACAAGCTTGAATGGACCTGCCCCAAGGGGTGGGGTCGTACTGCCGTTCGAGAAGCCTTCCAGATTCAATTCCCCGGCGCTGAAATCTTCAGCATCGAAGAGGTGCCATGCTTGCTCTAATTACCGCCTGGCTGCGCAACTCCGCCAGGATCAAGCCCGCCGAGCTCAGGCTGCTGCCCAGGCCGCTGCCCATCGCCGAGCCGTAATCGCTGTAGCCCTCGCCCTGTTGGGCATGGTGGGCGGTGCCGTGGCGCTGGTGCGAGAGATGGAGATTCAGGCTCAGGAGGTGCGCCGTGGCTGATCATCCTGTAAAGGTGCCGCCGGAGTTGGTGAAAGAGTGGCTGATCAAGGTCTGCAACACGCCCATCACCGTTGGCGAGGTAACCACTAGCCTCGCCGACCGCGCCGCCCTCAACCGTCTTGCCGAACTGGAGGCCAACCAATGACCCGCAACACCAACCCCTGGCGCTTCAGCCCAGGTGATCACGTCTATATCTACGGCCACCCACAAGAGCCCGCCATCATCACCTCCGCCATGGGTCGTGGTGCCGCCGGCTGGCCGCACTACTACCTTGTAGACAGTGATGGTCATGAGTGGTGCATCCCACAGATCCATCTGTCGTCTGCACCAATTCAGGCATGATCCTGGCCGACCACCAAATCCGCAGCCGCTGTGAAGGCGGCATGATCACACCGTTTGACCCGGCGCTGGTCAACCCCGCCAGCCTTGACGTAAGACTTGGCGACCTGCTGCTGATCGAATCGGCGCAATCGCCCGAGCTAGTGCACTACCCGCTGCACCGGCACAGCCAGGATGATCCGTATGAGCTTAAGCCGGGGCAGTTCTGCCTGGCCCAGACGGTGGAGATGTTCAACCTGCCGGATGACATCGCCGCGCAGTTCATGCTCAAGTCAAGCCGGGCCCGCGAGGGACTGGAGCACCTGATGGCGGGGTACTGTGATCCAGGGTGGCACGGCAGCGTGCTCACCCTGGAGCTGCACAACTCTCGCCAACTGTGGCCGGTCAGGCTCTGGCCTAGAATGAAGATCGGCCAGATCGTATTTCATCTGATGAGCGAACGGCCCGTGGTGAGCTATGCGCAGAGTGGCCGCTACAACGGCGACCTGACGGTGATGGCGAGTAAGGAATGAGCTTCGCTTGCCTGTCGTGCGGGTCAACAAATACCGCCACAATCAGATCCCGAATCAACTCCGGGGGTAAACGGTGGCGGATGATCCGTTGTCACGATTGCTTCGCCGTATCGGAGTACGTCGGCGACAGGCCACGGGATATGTCTGCGCCACCGCTCAGGCCGTTCTATCGCTACAGCGATGCGGTGCTGCGGCGGATGCTGCTGACGCAATGCTCGAACGCGGCCATGGCGCAGGAGCTGGGCTGCAGCGCCGAGCTGGTCCGCCAAATCAGGAGAGGCATGTTGCACCGCAACAGGGTGCCAGAGGTGGCGCGATGGGGCAATGATGCGCCGCCGCCGACCATCGAGGGACCTAGCTGCCTGTCGTGCCAGCAGTGGAATGGCGAGAGCTGCGGCATGGGATTCCCTGACCCTCAGGAAGAGGGCCCAGGGTTCGCCAAGGACTGCGTGTTGTTCCAACCGTAACCTAAACCATGGCTTACCTTCCCACCACTGAGCTGATCATCCGCGACGGCATCCCCGTCTGGCTGGTGCAGGGCGGCGGGGTGAGCGTGGCGGACGGCGACCGGCACACGGCAGCGGCGCAGTTCGCCCAGGAATGCCAACGCCGCGGACTGCAGCTCCCGAGTGGGGGACAGCAGCCGCGGCGCGGGCCTTCGGAGTGTGATGAGCCGGGCTTGTGATTACCAGTGCCCCTCCCGCCAAGCCCTGATCACCTTGGCGCCAGGCCCGGCCAGCTCCAGCGCAGTGCGGATGGCCTGGGCCTGGGTGATGGCGTAGAGCTCTATGGGGCCGTGGGTGGTCTGGACGTGGTAGAGGCGGGGCATTATTGGGCCTCCAGTTCGGTGGCGAGGGCGAGGAGTTCGGAGCGGATCTTGAGCTGGCGGTTGAACACGTCAGCAGTGCAGTCGTCTGGAATAGGGGACGCCACCTGATCAGCAGCAGCGCGGAAGGCGGCGGCCAGGGCGTCGCCGTAATCCTCAAACGTGCCGACACGTTCCGCCGCTTCGTTGAAGGCGTCCCAGATCTCCTGAGCCGCTGGGGAGAGTTCAGCCACGATCCGCCTCCCTCTCCAGCCAGGCGATCAGGGCCTTGGCGGTGGTGAACCGAAGATCCTTGGCGGCCGCTGCGACTTCGCGGATGGCGGCGCGGGCATGGGTCTTGCCGTAGCCCTGTTCCCCCAGCCGCTCCATTAACCCAGCAACAGCAGGCCGGGCCTCGGCGCTGGCGGCGCGGAGTTCGTCCATGGCGGCCTCCCGCTCAGGCTTGGCCTTGAACCGATAGGTCTCGCCGCCGTGCTCAAAGGTGCCCTCCACCACCATGCGACCGTCTAGGATCTGCTGGGCGGCGGCAGCGTGTTCACTGCCGTAGGTGGTTTCGACCTCAAGCGGCCCCACCGGCTCGGGCTGGGCCAGGGCGGCTGCCGTGGCGGCCATCGCATCCATGAGCTGACGAACTAACTGATTGGATGGAGTTTCTGCAGATGCCGGGTTCTGACCTGTGTATAGCTGAACTGCGGAGTAAAGCTCAGCGCACAGGGCTCGGAAATCAGTTGTCATCTTTTGGCCTCCTGCTCCAGCAGCTCAGCAGCGTGCAGCATCAGTCCTGCCCTCAGCCACGCCGCCACTTCGCGGATTGCGGCGCGTGCTGTGCTGTAAGGAAGTTCCCCGGCTTCCTGAGCAGCTCGACTCTGGGGGCCCATCGCCTCTGCCACCCTCTCTACCAACCCAGCAGGCCGGGCCTCGGTATTGGCTGGTGCGGCGAGCTGGCCAATATGTGCCGATGCCTCCAGCGCTTCAATGCGAGAGCGCAATTCACGGATCACATCAGCCGTGCAGCTCGGCACGATGCCGGTCCCGGCGCACAGCTCGACGTGCGCCCAGTTCGTCTCTGTTGCTCGTCGTGATGTGGTCATGCCGCCTCCTGTGCAACAGACTTCAGCCACTCAATCGCTTCCTCATTGCTGTCATAGAAATGCTCAGCAGCATCAGCGCCTAACAACAGCAATCCAGCTATGTATGGGCCATGAAGTTTTTCCAAAACTTCACCTAGCGGTCCAGCCTGGTGAATAGCCCATCCCGCCAAGCAGTGAGCAGTGCCGCAGTCGTGATGCCAGTTTGCAATGTGAAGATTTTGAGGGCCGGCCAGCACTTCACTGGCAACCGCACGCAGCCTCTGTAGATGATCTGCAGCAATTGGCAACCCTTTGGCGTCGTACATATTGGCGCCGCACAGATTGGCGCGGATGCCAGTTGAATCATTGGCAAGCCATAGCTCGTGCAGGCGAAGCGTCTCGCTGATGTTGTCAGTCATGGTGTCCCCGTAATGGGGTGAATAATCAGGCTGCCACCAGCCGGCGAGCGGTGGTCTGGCTGCACCCGAGGCGCTCGGCGATCACCCGATAGGTGAGCCCGTCGCGGCGCCAGCGGCGGGCGCGTTGCTGGCGGGACTCTGTGGCCCACAGCAGCACCAGCAGCGGAAACAGCAGCAGCACCAGGACGGTGCAGAGAACGGTCGTGGTCATGGCAATCAATGGCGAGTGGCGGGCGTGCGCCCGTGGTGGAATCATACCGGATGGGTGCCCGATCTGCACCCCAAACCGTCCAACCAATCCGCCACCTGGCTGGACCCGCCGTGGCGTTCTCTGAGGATCTGCGCCAACTCACCAGCGACGTTGCGGGCAACGATGGCGCAGGTCATGCAGGGCGCAGGGCACCTGCTAGGCATGGGGCAGGCGGCGTGGGCCAGCCGGGTGGAGGGTGTCGGCGTGCACTTGGCCTGGTCACTGGTGGCGGGCGCTGTGGCGATCCGGCCCAGGGCCTGTTGGGTGGGGGTGGTGAGGGTGATCATTGAGATGTGGTGGTGTTGATCCGTTCAGCCACGATCCGCCGGAGCAGATCATTCATTCCCTCGCCAGGGCGAAGGTGGCGGCGCAGGGCCTTGACCTCGGGGAGAGGGAGGACCAGGGTTCGTCGTAGGGGTGGGTCATGGTCATGCGGCGGCAGGTTTACGGGTGGGCCTGCGGCGCTGCTGCTCTGGCAGCACCTGGCCCTTGATGCGGGCATAGCGGGCATTCAGCGCCGCCCACACCTCCTGATCCTTGAACTCGAAATGCACGGTGCCCTTCTTGTACGGGCGGAACAGGAAAAATCCCCAGTCGTGCCAGTCGCCTGGCCAGTACTGGTTCTCGTTGAATCGCTCCGGCAAGCGCACCTCCTCGATGGGCCGGCCGGTGATGAAGCACAGCGCCTTGATCAGGTCTTGGATCTCGTCCCACTGGCTGCCGTGGCTCCTGATGCGCACCTTGCGCGGCTCGCTGTAGGCCAGCTCGGCCAGATACGGCCGGATGAATCGCCGGTTGAGCATGTAGCCCGAGTTGGTGGCCCAGCCCTCCACCCCGTAGCGGTTCTCCTTGGTGAACTGGGTCAGGCTGTCAATCGCCTCCTCCACCGCCCGGTCGATCCGCTGCTCCTGGGTGCCGGCAACGATCTGCAGCATCCGGTAGATGTTCCGCTCGGTGAACGGGATTCGGCTCTGCTCCTCCACGAATCGGTTGATGTCCTTGGCCAGCTGGCTGGTGGCCATCTGCTGGGGCAGGAACTCATCGAAGACGTGTTTCCACGCCTGCTTCTGCAGATCCTTCCTGAAGCGGTTGCGCGTGACAGCCTGGCCCTCGATCGTGACTTGCAGGCCCAGATCCTTACCGAAGAACCCATCCAACACCGACCGCAACCGCACGCCGGCCGCCACCTGCTCATCGAAGATCCGGCAGGCCTCGACGTAGCGGTTCACAATGTCGCGGCTGCGGCGGTAGGGGATCAGGCCTTCGCTTTGCGCCTCGATGTCATCCGGGCCGAGGAAGAACCCGTCGAACTCGTCAGCCCCGGCCCGGCTGCCTGGCTTGGTCAGCCGAACCATGCCGACGCTGACGCGGGTGGGGCGCTCGGAGTCGGCGAACACCTCGCCCAGGTTCTCACTGCTGCCGTAGCCCTCGATCAGCTTCGCCAGCTGGAGCTGCAGGCCCCGGTAGTGGCCAGAGATGCTGTTCCAGTTCGCCAGCGCCACGATCTCGCAGCCTGGCGGGGCAATGGCCCATGCGTGCAGGATGTGCCGCTCATCCGCCGAAAAGGGCGGGTTCATCACGATCAGATTGACATGGCTGATCTGCTCAGCGGTGACCGCCAGCCAGTCGTTGCTGATCAGGCGGCTGCCGGTGATCGCCGCGAGGATCGCCCGCAGCTTTGGCTCGGGCTCCACCATCAGCACCTCAGCGGCGCCACGGCTCAGGCACTCGCTCACCAGGTTGCCGCTGCCGGCGCTGGGCTCGACCACTACCCGGCCGCGCAGGTCGAGCGGGTCAAGCATGGTGGCCGCTACCTCGGGCGGGGTCGGGTAAAAATCAGGGTTGAACATCAGGCCTTACCGAGAACGGCGGATTGCCCAGCACCAGATCCGGTGCGGGCTGCTGCAGCAGAAACCCGCCAGTACCGGCAGCGGGCTGGTAGCCCTGCGGTGCGGCGAGGATCGCGGGTGGGGTATACCAGAGCATCACTCCCCCTCCCCGTTCAACCGCTGGCATGCTGCCCACCACAGGGACGTGGCCACAACAGCCACGCCGACTACGGCCTCAACGCAGATGATCTGCAGCAGGCCGGTGAGGATGGCGAGGGTCATGGCTGGGCCTCCTGGGAGACCCACTCGCCGCACCAGTCATCAGGCTCGACGGCTGGCCACTGCTCACCGCGTGGGCCGATCTGGGGCGGGGTGCGATGGCAGGAGAAGGCGTCTGGCTTGGTGATCCAGCTGTAGCGGCAGTTGGAGCAGCGCTGCTCAGATAGGGCTTGGAAGGTCATGTCAACCCCCCGCCAGAGTGCCCCAAGGGCGCCTTTATGCCCTTAATCCGGTCGTATTCGCCCTGTGCGCGCTCGAACTTGCGGCGGGCATCGTACATGTCTTGCTCAGCCTTGGCCAGCATTGCGGCGTGGGCGTCGGCCCAGGTTTCGTGGTAACTGAACCAATCGGTTGCTCGCGATTCACGCCGGCCGTTGCGCTCGACGGGCCACACGCAGCCGGCTGTGACCTTGGCGCACTGAACAGGGTCGATCTTGCCAAACATAAGACGCCACATCGTGATGGTACTCACGTCTCCACCTCCAGCACCTGCCGGCGCAGGGCCTCCAATACGATCACGGTGACGCCAGGATTCAAGTGATCGAGTTGACGTTCGATCAATGCCATTACCCGTTGCCGCTCGCGTTCAATTCCAAGGCTGATGCCAATGTCCAGCACCGGCGGGCAGATTTCTTCTGCTGCTAGTGCCAGCTCCCGTTCGCGTGCATCCAGCTCGGCATTGCGTGCCGCTGCCAGAACGTCTAGGTCGGTTGAGGCTTCAGTAATGATCTGATCCAAGCACTGCCGGAGGGTTTCAAGTGTTCCTGGTGGCGCGCAGGGCGCCTGATGGCTGGCCATCACTGCATGGCGAGTGGTCCCCACCACCCTACCGCATGGGCGCCCCATTTGCACCCATAGGGGCGTCACTTTGCGCGATCTTCAAGGTCCGCCGCCATATGAGCAGCGGAGCGCAACATCATGCTCAGCGGCACCGGCTTGGCGGCGCGGTCGCTGCAGCTGCGGATCGCCCGGCGAATGCCAGCAGCGATCGAGCCGCTGCCCAACTCCTTGGCCATCATCACCAGATCAGGCGTCAGCCTGACCGCGTAGCTGTGACCACTGGGAATCTTGCGGCCTCTCATGGTATGGCGCGAGTGTGATGCCCCATCATAGGTTCCCATCCTGCACCCCTTAGAGTGAATCCACTGAGCAACCGATGATGCCCGCAACACCCGTCAAGCCTGGCCACCACCACTGCACCTTCGATCTCCTGATTGAGCAGGTCGAGCACCTTGACCGTGAAGCGGGGCTGCGGGGCGTGACCAGGGCCGGATACCTGCGCCAGCTGATCTTTGACGACATGCGCCGGCAAGCGCGTGCTCAGCGTCAATCAGCGCCTAGTGACGGGTGATCGCTGCCCAGCAGCTGCGCCACCGACCAAGCGCCATGCCCTGATGGTGGTGTGGCCAGCTCCAGCGCTCCGGGGTGGAGCTGCAGCACGTGCGCCAGCGCGCCAGTAGCTGCAGCATCACCACCCACCCCACGAACGGCGTGAGCCCAGGCGACGTGGCCGATGTAGCGGCGCCGCAACTGGGCCATCTTCTCGGCTGGCCAGAACACCTCCTCGCAGCCGCCGGGCCAGATCATCAGATTCATCGCCCCGTCAAGGCGGATGCCGTAGCGCTCGTTGGCCAGCAGGTCGTAGCCCGCTAGCTGCAGCGGCCATGCCTGATCAGGTTTGGCCTTCTCGGCGGACACCTTGCTCTTCCAATCCACAATCAGCCACTGGCCAGCCACCCGGGCGATCAGATCCGGCGTGCCGGTATAAAACAGCCGCAGGCTGGCCAGCGGTGATTCGCAGGCGATCACCTCCTCGATCTGCGGCAGGAACAACCGCCGCCAGGTGGCCAGCAGCATCAGCGATTCAGCGAACCGCACCGGCGGCGCGGCAATGCCCAGCAGCTCCTGACGGATCAGGGCATGCAGCTCGGTGCCGATCTCCGCCCGACCGTTGCGATGAAGCTCCATGTAGGCCTCGGCCTCAGCCGGCCGCATGCCCTCGCGCTCGATCAGCTTGCGGCGCCAGTGCTCAGGGTCGAACCCCTTGGCGCCAGCCAGGCCCAGCACCTGCGAGCAGCTGGGCGGCTGCAGCCACCGCTCACGGCGCTGCGACCAGACCCAGTAGCGATGGCTGGGCTCATCGAATGAAATGCCCCCCTGCGGTGGCAGAAGGGCGATCCGTGGGCGATGGGCGCTCAATCAACCGCCCCATCCGCCGGCGGCGGGTTGCCCCCAGGCGGGCGGTGCTGCTGCAGGTGGAGCAGCCGCCGGAGGCGCGGCAGGGTAGCCCGCTGGCGGCCCGGCAGGCGGCTGCTGCGGCGCCGCTTGCGGCGGATACCCAGCGGGCGCAGGCTGTGGGGCAGGCTGCCCGTAGGCGGGCTGCTGGGGTGGCGCAGCCGGGGTGGCACCCCACTGCTGACCGCCGCCCTGCTGCTGAGCCTTCTGCGCCAGGTAGGCGGCACGCTCAGATGGGGATTCGATCTGGCCATTGAGCACCGGGCCGTTGTTCTCGCCGGTGCCGCGCCAGCAGCTAAGGCGCAGCTTGAAGAACTGCTCGCCGGTCTGCTGATTCACTTCGAGGCCCTGCCCCTGCTGCATCTGCTGGGACAGCTCCCAGATCAGCTGGGCAGGCAGCTCGACGCTGCCGATAAGGATCGGGGCCTTGAAGTTCTGGGACGGCTGGGCGTTCCAGAGGTTGACACGTGCGGACTTCATGGATCAGACGTAGGCGGAGGAATCGGGTTGAGGCTGTGGAGCAGGGGCAGCCCATGGCTGCTGCTGGGGCGCTGGCTGCTGCGGCGCGGCGGCGTAGGCGGGCGCGGGCGCGGCAGGCTGATCCCATGGCTGCGGCGCTGCAGCAGGTGCAGCGTCGTGCGCGGCGTCCTCATCGCTGGCGCAGATGCCCAGCAGCAGCTGCAGGTTCACCCTGAAGCCGCTGGTGGCCGCTGCAGAGATCGCGCTGGAGCTGGTCAAGCTGAGCACCGGGAACTGGGACAGCCGCCAGCCGCCGCCGCTGTGGCGCAGCATGGTAGACACCACAAAACCACCCGGCACGATGCCGATGGTGTTGGCGATGATCACCTGCTGCGCCATCAGCGCCGGGCGGACGGCCTCAAGCAGGCCAGGTAGATTCAGGTAGGCGTGGCGTCGGCCTTTGATGTCGGCGCTGTCGTTGGGGGCCAGGCTGCCGAAGGCCGGGAAGGCCGCAGCCACCGCTGCATCAAGAGCAGCGAGCTGCTGCGACGTGGGGCCGCAGTTGGGCGGCAGCAATTCATCAATCGGGGCGGCATCAGCCCCGCGTGCTGTAGGCATAGTCACTGTGCGAGTGGGCAGCCAGATTGGGAACGGCTCTGGTGGGCCGGGTCAGCTGCGGCGATCAAGCTCAGCCTCAAGCAGCAGCGCCGCCATGCTGTTCATTGATCGCCGGTCTGCTGCTGCTGCCGTCTTGAGACGGTCGAACAGTGGAGCAGGCAGCCGCAGCGTGATACTGCGGGCCTCAGTGGTTGCTGCTGTCATCATCGCGGGCGCAGTTGGGGGCATTGTACACCACCCCACGAGCGCTGCAGCCGCTTGGTCGCCGCCAGCCGCTGCGCAGGGCTCAGCAGCATGCGGAGCATCATCTGCCCCTGTGCCCAGCCTGGCTGCAGCCCCAGCGCCGGCTCCAGCACCTTCAGCGTTTCGTCCTCCAACACGTCGAGGTAGTTGAGCCAGCGGCGCAGGTCCGGGGCGTGCTGCTCCACCTCAGCCCGGCAGCGTTCATTCAGCAGCCGCCGCGCCACCACCGGATGCGCCTGGGCCAGCAGGTCGGGGGTGATCTCAACCAACTTGGCGCCGGTCTCCTGCACCTCCGTCTCGATCGGTTCGCCTTCAGTCACCTCGCCGGTGTCGGGGTCGATCACGGCCTGGCGCTTCTCGCGGGGTTCTTGTGGCTCAGATTTAAGTGTCCACGCGATCTCGGCGTCAGGTGGGGGGAGCATCTTCCACGTGGGCGTGTGGTCGATGATCAGCGCCTCAGACCCATCAGGCTTTGGCCGGAGCACGCGGCCGATCAGCTGCCTGTAGAGCCGCAACGAGGCCGTGGGCCGCAGCAGCTGCAGGCATGTTGCGGACGGGGTGTCAAGGCCTTCGTCCACGACTTGGCAGGCGCACAGCACCGTGATGCGACCCGCCTTAAAGTCGCTGAAGATCCTGGCCCGCTCCGCCGTCGGCGTGGTGCCGTCTACGGCTGCAGCCGTGACACCTTCACTGCGATACATTGCCGCGACTTCGTGGCAGTGATCCACCGAAACGCCGACGCTGATCGTTGACAGTTCCTTCGGGTTGAAGCGGCGCCAGTCGGAAACGATGCTGCCGTTGATGGCCACCACCCGCTTCTCAAGGTCGCTGACCGCATAATCGCCGCAGCGCTTCTTCAGGCCATCGACGCTGACAGCATGAGGCGCGGCAAACATCCGGTAGCGCGCCAAGGCACCGGCCTCCATCAGCTCCGCTGGCTCAGGGCCCAGGATCAGCCGGTGAAACAGACCCGAATCGCCCAGCCCCTTCCCGTCGGGCCGCACGGGCGTGGCTGTTAGCCCCAGCATCCGCCGTGGGCTGATCGCCTGAATTGTCTTGGCCCACGTGGCCGACGGGGCGTGATGCGCTTCGTCGGCCAGCAGCGTGCAGCCCTTCAGCTGCTCCAGCATCTTCAGCCTGCGGCACATCGTCGGCACCATCCCAACGATCACCTTCCGGTCGAGTCTGGGGCGGCTGCCGGCAGTGATCCGAGAGATGACAACCTGCTGCCCGAGGTGCTTGTGCAGACTGGCAACGATCTGACTGAGGATCTCAATTCGATGGCAGATCACTACCACCTGCTCACCACGCGCAAGCGCTCTACGGGCAAGCTCGGCCAGGATGACAGTCTTGCCTGACCCGGTGCTACTGACCAGACATGGCACCTCGCCGTCCATCATGGCAGCTTCGCCTTCGTTGGCCAGTTTGATCTGATAATCGCGGAGGGTGAACATCAAGCGGCTCCCTTATCGGCTGAGCAGACATAGACCCATCCCTTTTGTGATTTAAGCCTTTTTCCAGTGGCGAGACCTGTTAGCGAACTTCGGCTTGGTGCTCCAGGTATTTGCGAAACCTCGTAAGCAGATCCAGTGAACTGCTGGCCGTCGGGCGCCGCCCATGTGTGGCGAGGCGATAACGCGCGAATGCTTTGTCGGATCTTTTCCTTGTGATCTTCGCTAAAGATTCGATTCTTAAACCGCTCACTGTGTCGCCTTCTCTTTTCCGGGTCAGCCCATCGAGTGACTTGCGCAGCTGATCTTCTGGCTCGATGCTCTGGGTCGGCCGCAATCGCAGCCATGCGGGCACTGTGCTCTGCGATCCTTGCGGGATCAGACCACGCCGCACGATTTGATTGCCTGACCTTTTCAACGGCGTCAAGATCCGTAAATCGCTGCTTGTTTTTTTCCGAAAGCGCTCGCCTAGCGGCAGGATCACTCCACCGTCGATTGTTGATCTCTGTTCTTCTGTTTCGCTGCTCCTGGCTGAAAACGTATCCTGCGAGCCCATCGCCTCCATCTGTAAGGTTGCGCAGAATCCCGGTGCCCGTATCTTTTCGCCCATAGTGGGCAATCAACAGTCGTTCCCAGGCGAGGGCATCTTCTTCGCTCATTCCGTCCAAAACTCGGACGTTCCGCGCGGGATCCGGCGGCAGTGGGGCGCAACGCAGGGGATGCCACTGCCTGCGCCCGGTCCCCTTGCCCACGTAGTACGGGGTGCCATCGTGGCGCAGGAACAGGTACACGTAGAAGCGGTTGGCGGGCTTGGTTGCTGCGCTGGCTGCCATGTAGTATCTTGTAGAGACCTCCCCAACCTACTACATGCCTCAACCCCTTGCGCTGAGCGTCCCACTGAATGTCATGGTGCGGCCCTCCCACATCCAAGCCCTGGACAGGGTGGTAGCCGGCACCCCAGGCGTGGGCAACCGCTCCCAGGCCGTCCGCATGCTGATCGAGCAGGCAGACAAGGCCCTCGCTGCCAAGGCGTGAAACCGTGCAGACACCTCAAGCCGACGCTGCGGCAGGCCCCTATGGGCCCGATCGCTGGCGCTTAGAGCGCTTGCCAATGCTCGCCGGCTTTCGGCCGCTGCTCCCTGGTGCATCTGACAAACGGCCACTCGTTGGTGATAACTGGGAGGCCCACGCCGGCATTTCCGTCGCCGAGCTGCAGACGCTCGCGCCTGAATGCGTCTGCTGGCACATCGGCGCAGCCGCTGGCCACATCGCCATCGACATTGACGGCCCCAGGGCCGCAGCGTTTTGCCAGAAGCATGGCTGCGAGCCGTACACCGCCGACACGTGGCGCATCGTACGCACCGGCAACAGCGACCGGCTAAAGCTGGTCTACACCGTCACCGCCGAGCAGAAGGCGATCCTCGCGGCTGGCGGCAAGACCGTAAAAGTCGGCATCGGCGAGGGTGGGCCGGATGACAAGGGCGAGGAGTTCGCCGTCTTCGCAAAGCACGGCACTCAGATCGTCGTGCTAGGCCAGCACTACACCAAAGAATCCCACTTCACCGACAACGACGACCAATACGCCTGGGCGGGGCAGCCACCTGCTGATGCGCAGCCGCTGCCGCCTGAGTGGTTCGCGCTGCTGCAGGGCGTCTTCTGCGGTGATCGCCCCCTGCGGCCACCGACGCGCCGCTCCATCTCCCCTCAGGCCACTCGCGGCCCGCGCAGCTACAGCAGCGCATCCGGCACCTGGCGCAACAGCAGCCAGCGGCAGCCGTGTCCCATGTGCGGCCGCGACCACTCCGGTGCCTGCAGCATCCACCAAGACGGCAATTCGGTCTGGTGCTGCCATGGCGAAACCAAATCAGCCCCCGACTGCAGCAAGAAGGGCGAAACCGTCACCGGCCACGATGGGCGCACCTGGGGCTACGTCCGCACTGAAGATCACGACAGCTTCGGCGAGCGGTCGCTGTTCGTGATCGACAAGCCCAAGCCCAAGCCTGATCCACCAACCCCACCCCTTAATGGCGAGCAGTTCATTCCGCCTGATGCGCCGGTGGAGCTGCCGCCGTGGCAGCTGGAGCCTGACGACGAGGGCGACGACATCGAACGCCAGGAGTTGGCGGTCGAGATCCGCAACTATCGCGATGTGGCCGCGGCTGCTGAGTTGGCATCGATCGATCTGGCGTTCCCCCCAGGGCTGGCCAGCCTGATCAACACCTACGCCAGCGAGCAGACCCTGAAGCCCTGCGGTTTTCTGCTGCCGATCCTCTGCAGCGTCTGCTCTGTCATCGGCAACCGCGCCAAGGTGGCCATGACGCCCACACACGCATGGAAGGAGGCATGTGTGCTGTGGGGCGCCAACATTGCCACCGCCAGCTCGGGCAAGTCGCCAACATCCGGCCCGACCACCATGCAGGCGTTCAAGCCGTGGCAGGCTCAGGAGCGCAGGCGGCACGCTGATGCCCTCGCGGACTGGAAGCATCGCCGGGCCCAAGCCGAGCGCGAGGCGAAGGCCGCGGCATCTGAATCGGGCGGCGCAGGCGGCGACCCTATGGCCCAGTTCCTGGCGGAGAATCCTCAGCCCGAGCTGCGGCACCTACTGGTGAGCGACGCCACCTTTGAGCGGATCGAGATGATCCTCAATAACGGATCCAATCCAGGACTGTTGGCCGTGCACGATGAGCTCGCCGGGTGGTTCAGCCAGCTATGCCGCGCACCAAACCGCAGCGATCGGGCGAAGTGGCTCAGCCTTTACCCCGGGGAGCAGATCATCACCGACCGGGTTGGGCGCGATTCCATCTTCGTGCCCAACCCTGCCGTATCCCTGTTCGGCAGCTTGCAGCCAGCGCGGCTGGAAGGCCTGTGGAAAGCGGACGCTGAGGCAAACGAGGGCATGGCGGACGCCGACGGCCTGTGGAGCCGCTTTCTGATGTTTGACCTGGGCGAGTGGGCCTACGACTATCAGGATTCAACCGTGCTGATCGCCCCTGCGATCACCAACCTCTACAAGCAGCTGGACGCCGCCGCGTCAAAGCTGCCGATCGGCGAAGACGGCGAGCCGATCATCATCACCGTGGCCGAGGACGCCAAGGCCACGATGGTGCAGTGGGTCAGACAAACGGAGTCGTTCAAGTTCGCCGCCAGCGACCCATCCGACCGGCAGTATTGGGGCAAGCAGCGCGGCGCCACCCTCCGCATCGCTCTAGCCATTCACGCAATCAGGCAGGCATCTGCAGGGCTCAGCATCAACACCCCCATACCTGAAGACGTGATCCGCGCCGCGATCATCTTCACGGCCCTCTTCGCCCGTGAGCGTGACAAGGTGCTGGGCCCGGTGCGGACAGGTGCCGGTGGGGCAATCAAGCGGCTGCTCGACAAGGGCCGAGAGTGGCGCCGCAGCCATGGCAGCCGTCCCGTGCCCCAGTCCCAAATCAGGGCATGGTGCCTGCCGGCTCGCCGCACACCTGCCGCTGAGGTGCGCACCTGGCTGCTGTCCGTCGTGGCCGAAACGCCCGACTGCGGGCAGGTAATCCGCAAAGGCAAGACCGTGGAGTGGGTGCCACCTGGCGACTGAGCCGCGTCACTCCACCGTGGCCGGAAATCCCGGCAACCCTCATTTCAACTGAGGGTGTCAGTTGGGCTGACGCCCTTTTGGGACGTGTCCCAAAGCTGCTGAGCGGCTGCCCATGCAGCGGCAGTCCTGTCCCTGCCTGCAGTTTCAGGCGCTGGGGAGGGTGCTGGCGTGGGCGCCCCTGCAGCGTTTTGGGACATTTGGGACAGTTTGGGACAGAAGTGTCCCAGAGCAGATCGACTGCAGCACAACGGATCTGGGCAGGTTTTGGGACTTTGGGACAGCCCCTAAGAAAATACCTTTTCTATTATTTATTTAAGTATTAGTACCTAGTCCCATGGGTATGGATGGAAGTGCCCCTAGAGGTGTCCCAAAGTCCCAAAACACGACCAACCTGCCAGTGCTGATGCGGCTTCTGCTTTGGGACAGGGCTGTCCCAAGGTGTCCCAAAGTCCCAAAACAGCCCCAACCCCCCGAAATCCGGTGGTTTCGTGCTGATGGGTGCATCTGCCGGTAGGATGCCCCTACCCGCTGCTATGTCGTGAACGTCCTTCAGCAGCTACGCGCCGCTGTGGCCCAGGAAGGCGCCTCAACCTCCTCGCCGGTGCCCACACCCGCCCCGCAACCTGCAGCGCCCGCAGCGGCGCCCCTGCCGCCCTGTCCGTTCACGTTCGGCGACTGGCTGCCCCGCACTGACGCTCAGGCGCAGCCGGGTGAGGCTCAACGTGCCGTGCTGCTCCATGGCGCCGTGGTGGCCTGGTGGCGCCGCGAGTGGGTGCCGCCTCTGCCCATGCCCACCTACGACCCGCCGATCACGCTGGAGCCATATCAGCGCAACGCGATCTATGCGCCCGATGGCAGCGAGCTGGAGAGTAGCTGCTGCCCTCAGACTGCACTGCAGCGACTCGCCGCACGGCTCGGCGTCTGATCTGATGGCCAATCCCCAGAAGCGCAAGGGCGGCGCCTTCGAGCGACTGATCGCTGACTACCTGGCAGAGCGCATGCCCTGCGAGCGCATCCCCGCTGGCGCCACCCTAGATCGCGGCGACCTGTGGACTCAGCGTGCGGCAATCCAGTGCAAGAACTGCCGCACGCTGAGTCTCGGTGCCTGGCTGCGCGATGCGATGGAGCAGCAGCAGAACGCAGGCAAGCGCCTGCATGCCCTGGTGGTGAAGCGCAAGGGCACGACGGACCCGGCTGAGCAGTTCGTGGTGATGACCCTGGAGCAGTTCCGCGAGCTGCTGACGGAAGTGTGACGATCGGTTAACCGGCCACGACCTACCGCGCCAGACCGTAAGGGACGCGCTAAGGTATGGGGACAGGAGCCGAAGCGCTCCGCCACTCACTGCCAGCCATGACCTTCACGACCCTTGAGCAAGTCAAGCTCCGCAAGAACATCGCCACCGTCCCTGCCGACAGCCAAGGCCGTCAGTTCTTCGCCTTCGGCACCGGCGCACCACAGCGCGCCATGACAGAGCAGGAGGTGATCAGCTGGGCCAACGGCAACTACCACATCCGCTGACCCCACCCCCAGCCCGCCGGGGGCTCACCCCGGCAACCACTCCACCGCTACCCATCCCGTCATGCCCCGCCCTGCAGCCTTACTCCAAGCCCTCTACAACACCATCGACGGCGGCCCCGAGTGGTACACCGTCAACCGCTACGCCACTCTCGAAGGCTGCCAAGCGGAAGCCGATCGCCGCAACGCCAAACGTGACGCCACCTGGTCAGTGATCGACAAGGGCCCGCGCTATCGGGCGGTGGCCGCCTGATGGCCCTCTCCAACGCCGAACACCAGCGCCGCTGGAGGGAACGCCAGGCAGGTCGCCTGCCACCCGTGGAGCGCCCCTGCTGCACTGCCTGCGGCAAGGTCCACTGCGGCGCCCACGGCGTCCTGTGCGCCAGCTGTTGGGAGCGCATCACGCCAGAGGGCAGGGCCGCCCATGCCGAACGGGTCAGGCGCGCTCAGCACCGCAAACGTGACGGATTGTGAACTGGCCGCACTGATGGTCGCCACACCGTAAGGGAAGCGCTAAGGTATGTACATCGGAGGGACGCCCCTCCACCACTCGCCACCCAGCCATGACCACCACCGCAACCGTTCAAATCCAGTCCGTCGGCCGCTGCAAGGGCAAGCCCGCTGGACAGCTTCAGCCCGGCGACATCACAATCTGGAACTTTGGCTACACCCACACTTTCGTTCGATTTGCCAAGGAGACCAAAGCTCAAGTCATCGCAGAACTGCGGGCCCCCGACGGTGGCATCTGGCAGAAGCGAATGGGCAAAGATCGCCTAGTGGCTATCGCCTGACGGCCATCCGCTATCCTTACCTCGGACATGGCGTCCGAGTGGCTCCACCCTCGCCTTGGCCGGCGAGGGTTTTTTATTGCCACGGCAGACTGTCCCCAGCTGCCCCGCATCCGTGAAGCGCGCCGCCTCCCCGTCACACCTGCTCAGCCGCGATGTTCGCTGGCTGGCCTGGTGGCAGGAACTGATCCTGAACTGGTGTAGCACCTGGGACACCGTAAGCTCTATCACCGTCACCAGCGCCGCAGACCCTGACGAGTGGACGGCCTGGGATCTGCCCTCTGACCTAGACCTGCAGCGCATGGAGCTTGAGGAGCTGCTGCAGCAAACGGGGGAGCGGTGATGCTGGAGCTCTCCATCACGACAAACATCCCCGAGAAGTTGGGCAAGCTGGCCCTGCTCACGGATCTGCAGTTCCGCTACGCCGTGGCCCAGGCCATGACCGACAGCGCCAAAGCTGGGCAGAAGGCCATCACCGACAGCATGAGTCGCTACATCGATCGGCCCACGCCGTTCACCCAGCGATCCACCTACGTGAGCTTCGCCAACCCCAACCGCATGCGGGCTGAGGTGGGCTTCAAGCAGTTCGCCGCCAAGGGCACGCCAGCCGGCAAGTACCTCTCGGCCATGGCCCGTGGTGGGGACCGCTCGCACAAGCGCTCTGAGAGCGTCCTACGCGGCGCTGGGGCCATCGGCCGCGGCCAGTACATCGTGCCCCGCCGCGAGTGGCAGGGTGACCCGTACGGCAACGTCCCACGCGGCACCATGTCGATGGTGCTGAGCCAGCTGAAGGCGTATCAGGGCAGCCTCTCCTACATGAACGCCAGCGGCAGCGCACGGTCGCGCAGGAAGCGGGCCCAGGCCGGTCAGTTCTTCATGTCGCGATCAGGCCGGGCGATCCTCTACCGCCCGCCTGGCGGGGACAGCCGCGAGGTCGAGGTGGCCTTCATGGTGCTCGACGATGCGCCGAACCACGAGCGGCGCTTCCCCATCGTGCGCATCCTCAACGAGGAGGTTGACCGCACCTATCCCCAGTTGATCCGCAGCAGCCTAGAGCGGGAGCTGAAGCGGGCTGGGTTCGGGTGAGGGCCGACAGGGGCAGGGCATGCGGCTATGCGCATAGGCGCGGGTCCTCTGTGGAAAAAGCCGGGTCGGGTGTGTGCGAAGGTTACCGTTTTTGGCGATTTCGTTTTCGCAATAAGGTTGC
>Ga0208787_1000090_pt1 | contig 41083 bp, 39 predicted proteins | sample Wag4_2014_7_11_FD_187362 | JGI IMG/M metagenome (GOLD analysis project Ga0208787, IMG submission 187362) | Fresh water microbial communities from Ohio, USA - Utica-2 Time Series HT 2014_7_11 (SPAdes) (version 2) | ecosystem: Environmental > Aquatic > Freshwater > Water tank | place: USA: Ohio...
CACCCTGTCTTCAGTATAATATACTTCAGGGGTAGCACCCAACCAGGCATCATAATTCAATGTTGAAGGAACTGGCATCTCAACAGTACTGCCACCTCCCGGATCACCAGGCAATCCAACTTCAATTGTATGAACCTGACCGATACGTCCATTACGAACCAACTCACAGGCACGTTTGAACTGTGGCCATGGGTCGATGGAACGCTGCTGACTGCCCATTTGGAGAATTCTACCGGTTTTTTTCACGGCATCGGCAAGGATTCTACCCTCTTCAATTGTAAGTGAAGCCGGCTTCTGCAAATACACATCTTTCCCCGCGTTTACCGCATGTACACCAACAATGGCATGTTGGTGATCTGGCAAACTGATATGAACAGCGTCGATGTCCTTATTCTGGAGCATCTCCTTGTAATCATAATACACTTTAATATCCCAATCACCTTTCAGTCCGCCATTTTTTTCTGCAGCCCTGACGTAGTTCCTGCGTACATTCTCCGGACCCATATCGGCACGTTTCATATCCAAGTCACACACCGCCATAATCCTGGCCCCCGCATATTTGGCGATTTCAGACATATCGTGTGAAACCGAAATACGGCCACATCCAATAGAAGCCACATTAATCATGTTACTGGGCGCATTTTTACCGAAGACAGATGCTGGTACAATTGTTGGCATACCAGAAAAAATCATCGATCCAGTTGCCAGTTTTGCGGCATCAGCCAAAAACTTTCTTCTACCTGAGTTTGATTGCTTATTTTTCATTGCAAGCTGTTTAGATTTGTAAATTAAGCAATTAAGGAACGGCTGCGAAAAAATAAAGTGTGAAATAACGAAAACGATTAAGTAGCTCGTGGATCAGCAAGAAACTAATCTTCTTGTTCCCTTTTTAGCTTTTCATATTCTCTTTCTACCATATCCTGCGAACCTGCGCCATAGGCATTGTAAAACTGAAAAGCAAGTCCGAGTGCCCATCCAAGCGTTACATACACCGGCCATGTTGAAACATTAAAGCCTGCATAGCGCCCCATGGTGATCCACCATATTGCCCATAAAAAAGGGACAACAACCAAATAGGAAAAAACACTTTTTTTAAACTCAGCTCTTCTTCTGGCTGTTCGCCACAGCCTTTCATCGTTGTTTTCCAATGTACTTTTCATATGGCCTATCAATAAAATCGATATAAATATAGCTAATGCAATCATGCAATTATACAAAATTTGATGAGCGGTAAAATTATATGTCTATCTTTTTTGTAGACTTATTATTTGTCCCTAATATTGTCACATCATTTCAACATCAACCAGATATATTTATGAGCACACATCGTTTTGAAACCTTACAACTGCATGCTGGACAACAAATTGACCCAACAACCAAATCCAGGGCTGTACCCATTTATCAAACCACTTCATACGGATTCAACAATGCTGATCATGCAGCAAACCTTTTCGGACTGCGTGAATTTGGCAATATCTACACCCGAATCATGAACCCGACTACGGATGTTTTTGAACAGCGTATTGCTGCACTAGAAGGTGGGGTTGCAGCTTTGGCAACAGGGAGCGGACAAGCGGCACAGTTCCTGGCACTTTCCAATATCCTACAAGCAGGAGATAATTTTGTCTCCACTTCTTTCCTGTATGGCGGAACCTACAACCAATTTAAAGTCGCTTTCAAACGACTGGGCATCGAAGCGCGTTTTGCTGATGGCGATCAGGTGGAGTCATTTGAGCCGCTCATCGACCAAAATACCAAAGCGATCTACCTGGAAACCATCGGCAATCCCAAACTGAATATCCCAGACTTCAAAAAGATTGCGGAACTCGCACAAAAACACGAAATACCCCTGATCGTAGACAATACTTTCGGTGCCGGCGGCTACTTTTTTAAACCACTAGCGCATGGAGCCAATATTGTTGTGGAATCTGCAACCAAATGGATTGGCGGACATGGCACTTCAATAGGCGGGGTAATTGTTGATGGTGGTAACTTCAACTGGGGTAATGGGAAATTTCCGCAATTTACTGAACCATCAGAGGGATATCACGGATTAAAATTCTGGGATGTTTTCGGCACAGGGAATTCACTTGGTCTTCCCAACATCGCCTTCATCATCCGCGCAAGAGTGGAAGGACTTCGCGACTTTGGCACTTCGCAATCACCTTTCAATTCCTTCCTCCTTTTGCAGGGTATTGAAACACTGTCTCTAAGAGCACAAAGGCATGGAGAAAATGCATTGGCACTGGCACAATGGCTGGAACAGCATGAAGAAGTGGAATATGTTTTATACCCCGGGCTTGAATCAAATTCTTATCACTCGTTAGCTAAAACTTATCTTACCAATGGCTTCGGTGGTGTTCTTCAGTTTGGCATCAAAGGTGGAAAGGAAAGGGCTGCTAAATTCATTGAAAACCTCAAACTTGCTTCGCACCTTGCCAATGTGGGTGATGCCAAAACACTAGTCATCCATCCTGCCTCAACTACACATGAGCAGCTGAGTGAAGTAGAGCAGGTTGCAAGTGGCGTTTTACCCAACCAGATTCGCGTGAGTGTTGGAATTGAACACATAGAAGATATCAAAGCAGATTTCCAACAGGCCTTTTAGTAGCATAGCAAGGGGTTGCACTGCATGGTGCACCCCTCTTATTTACCTTCAGGCATTATATACATCCAAAATGCTTCTCCTTTTTTCAGGGAAACAGGGATGCCATCTTGTAAAGCTTTACCTGAATAGGTTTTGGATTCACCACTTTTTTTGCTGACAGCATAATCCTTCCTGTTTTTATCATATACTTCTTTGAAAATCTGAACCCTGTATTGTGTTGTAGCATCAGATGTGAACCATTCGGGAAACTGATTGATACGGGGATAATCAACAGGCATGCCCATTTGCAACCTGTGCCTTTGCAAATCAAATTTCAAACCACCAGTCCAAGCTTCACCCGATTTAAGATAAACCTTGATGCCGTTTGAAGATTTTACTGCACCAAGCTGGATATCATCTCTCCAGTTTAAGGCCGTCACTCCCTGCGTTTTCCACAGACTGTACATCATGCTCGTTCTGGCAAAATTGCCATCCCCATGCCAACCCTCTACCATTCCATCAGGTTGCTGCATGTTCCACATGATTTTTATTTCACTATCAAGCCAGTCGCGCACAGCAGGCATAGGCTCACGGTTATATAAATTGAGTGCTCCTTCAATCGCATCGGCATAACCATCTGCACTGCCGTTTTCCCAGTTGTGATTCCGGTATTTGGTATACAATGCAGACAGGCCTTTGAAAACAGCTTGCCTGTATCTCGGCACTGAATCCAATGCTGCAATAAACCAATAGGCATTGAATGTATAGCCAAAATTATCTACTATCCGGGGTGCAGTAACAGCTCCGGTAACCGGGTTGATTTCATCATAAAACAAACCATCATGATTTCTGCCTACCTCCAAAATCCTGTCGAGCATGCTGTGGATGAATGGTTTCCAGGCCTTCCGCTTTTCTGGCAATACATAGGCTGCGGCAAGGTACACTTCGCATAAACCTGAAATGATTTCACACCCGTGATCCCTGATTCGCAAATGGTCAAGAGCCACTGTAGGGAGTTGGGTCTCATTCAGGTAATAATCTGCTATTTCAACAGCCCAGTTCAGATACCGTATATCTTTTGTCATCCAGTAAACCCGAGCCAGTACCTGCATGAGGTCACCATTTACTTCCACTGTGGCACTGTTGCCATACCATTTCCCAGATAACTGTGTGGCCATCTTGGCGACGCGTGGAAGATCATCGAGCATACCAAGCATGCGGTTGCTCCAGATACTTGCACCCAGCCATTCTGTAAGTGGAATCAGTCCGTCCTTCATATATTCCGCCGTACCAAAAATGACTTGTCCTGTATCAATATTATCATTTAAGAATGATTTTTTTGAGAAAGAATAACTATCTGGCAGTCTGCCGATTCTTGATGTAAGTCTTGTTTCCGACTTAAGCATTTCTGTTGCTTTACCTTTGAAAAACTCCGGCATAAGCATGGAAGAAACAAGCACCATGTAAGGATAATTATCTGCAGCTGCATCCCATGCGTTCCAAAAATCCTTTGATTCCCTGATGTTGCGGGGAATCAGTCCACTGACTGGATCTGCCTGTTTATCCCAAGCCTGCACGAATTTAACACTTCTGCTAAAACCCTCGGCAGACTGGCCAGCATTGTTGCGTGCAAGTACAAAATCGGGATCTGATTCGTGGGGAGAAAGTGGCGAGAATTCATCCCAATGCATTTCTTTGAAAACTATATTTTCATAAGCGCCTTTAATGCCTGACTCATAGATACAAGCCAGGTTGCCATTCGGCAATGTTACCAGATTAGAATATGCTGCAGGTCCATCATGCAACAACAGCTTTTTTATCCAACTTCTCCCCTCATCATAAGACAGTTTCACCGTCATGGCCGTCCGGCTGCGTGCGGAAGCGGGGTTGGAAAATGCAAGTACAGGCTTCCTGCCCTTCGCCTCAGACCAGATCATACTGGCCTGACAAACAGGTTCAACCAGCATGCTATCTCCCTTAAGTGCGGACCATGTATTGCCGCCATCGATACTTGTTGCTGTTTGTCTGATGCGGACTCCATTGTAATTGCGCATATTCAATAACAACTTTCCACCCGGTAATTCTGCAACAGTGCATTCATTGACCTGATCAGTGGGTGTGGTTCCCCCAAGCTTCCAGTTCAACCCGCCATCCTCAGAATAGATTACATGGGAATAATATTTTTTCGAACCTGCTTCTATATGATCTGCCGGAATCACCATCCTATTCTTGAATTTTCCAGCTTGAATCTGAATCCCGTTACAGGGACCAGTTGCATACCAGGTCCATTCCGGCAACTTCACATCTTTTGTAATCTCTTTTGGTTTAGACCAGTTCATTCCGCCATCTTCTGAACGCAAAAGAAAAATCCTCCTTGTGTCTTTACTTTTTTTATCAATAATCTGTGGTTCACGATCTTCGCCAAGATTCCAGGTAGACAAAAGCACAACATGCCCAGATTTTGAATCAAGAACAGGAGCAGGATTGCCACAGGTGTTACCGCCATCGTCCCAAACAACCTGTAAGGGTCCCCATGTTTTACCACCATCAGTTGATTTTTTTAATACAAGGTCAATATTGCCTGCATCACCACAATTCAACTTTCTGCCTTCTGCAAAAGCAAGCAAAGAACCATCTGATGCTGAGATAATTGCAGGAATTCTGAAACATTGGTATCCTTCTTCACCTGATTTAAAAATTAACCGAGCGGGCACTTGACCGGCATAAATCTCGATAGAGTTTATCAAAATAATTGCAAAAAATGATAACCGTTTCAGCATAATGTTAATGATTGAATAATGACTGTTTGGAACTTAGAACGATCAATTTATCTCCAATACGAATTTCACCAGTTTGTGATGCCAGTAAGTTTTGTCCAAAATAAATCTTGTTATGGCGACTCCTATACTTTGACAGTGTTTTAAGTGGCTCGGCAGTCCTCTGGCCTGTTTCCTGATCAGTGGTAGTCATGATACAGCGGGCACAGGGTTTAACAGCCTCCCAACGCACATCTCCTACCTTGAAAGCCTTGAATGTGTCCTCAACATAAGGATATCCCCCTGAAAATACAATATTGGGCCTGAACCGATCCATGGAAACAGGATTCTCGAGTTTGTCATTCAGGTCTTTGAGTGATTCTTCTCCTATAATCAGCACAGGGTAACCATCTGAAAAACTGGTCAGTTCACCATTGGCAGCATACACAGGATCAACCTGCCGTCTGGAATCATTAGGCATGTATACTAACCGAACCTGCTTTGATAATCTTTCAGAGAACCAATCACCAATATGTTTGTCAAGGAGCATTGCCTGACAATAATCATCCCATACCTGTACGCCAATCTGCTCTCCTTCTACAGCATTCAGGGGAACAGCAACTGAACATTCATCCCGTTTATCTGTTAAAAATAAATTATTTCCAACAATGGAAGTCTTGAAAAACACCAGTTCCGGAAATTCACGCTGGGTTACAAACCTGTTGTGTGAATCTATCAACATAAACCGTCTGTCATACTCAAATCCTCTTTCTGTCAGTACTGAAGACTTAACAGACATCCCCCCCAGTGATTTGACAGGATAAATGAGTAGTTCTGAGATAAGAAATTCATACACGGTTGCTTCTAAACCAGAAATTGACATATATTTGTTTTTATATTCAAATACTTTTTATTAAAATATTTTTATGAATTACACCCTGCATCAGCTCCAAATCTTCTTAAAAGTAAGTGAAACAGGCAGTATAACCAAAGCAGCAGAGGAGCTTCACCTAACCCAGCCTGCAGTATCTATTCAACTGAAGAACCTGCAACAGCACTTTGACATCCCCCTAATAGAAGTAGTCAATAAAAAAGTTTACATCACAGAATTCGGAAGGGAACTCATCAATACATCAAAAAGAATCCTGAATGAGATTGACCTGATTGAACAACATACCATGGCGATTAAAGGCAAGCTGACGGGTAAACTGAATATCGCTGCAGTTTCCACAGGAAAATACATCGCTCCCTATTACCTGAGCGGATTCCACAATCAATATGATGGTGTAGAGCTTAATCTGGACGTTACCAACAAGGGAAAAGTGTTGGAATCACTCGAAAAAAACGAAATAGATTTTGCTTTTTTATCCACGATACCAGGACAAATCAAACTAAAAAAAATAGATTTGATGCAAGACAAACTCTTTCTGGTAGGTAACGGAGACGTCAAAATTTCCAAAACTGCTACTACCCGTGAAATCCTTGAATCCAGACCATTGATTTTCAGGGAAAACGGATCAGCTACCAGGCTCATGATGGAGAAATTTCTGCAGCGCTGCAAAGTGGAATTGAAACAAAAAATGGAACTGTCGTCTAATGAAGCAGTAAAACAGTCACTTATTGCTGGATTGGGCATCTCGCTGATGCCCCTAATAGGAATAAAAAATGAACTGAGCCTTGGACACCTGAAAATCCTCCCGGTGAAAGGTACACCCATCAACACCTCCTGGAATCTGGTATGGCTGGCTGAGAAAAAACTGAGCCCTGTGGCATCTGCATTTGTGGACTACATCAAGCATGAAAAAATGGCGATATTTGACCGTCATTTCAGTTGGACAGCATCTCTGACGGAAAAGCAAAAGAAGAAGAGCTGAAAAGCATTGTAGTCAGTTTTAACCAGCATGCCTTAACCTGCATTATGGACAGATCTAATTCAAAGGGATTTAATACGACCCCGCTACTCGGTATTCCAATTTTGAGGTTGATGTTGGCATTTTCTACTTACCTGCTAATGCACATCGAAGAAGCCAAAGCACAGAAAGTAGAATCTGCTTTGAGGATAAAAGCGAACCTCTCTGTTTTCCCATTGCAACAATTGCACGTACACGGCAGCAGCATTGTTGAACTACCCGGCGGTAACCTGCTGAGTTGCTGGTTTCAAGGCAGTGGAGAAAGGCAGTCCAACGATGTGCGAATCATGGGATCCCTCTTGAAAAAAGGTGAAGCAAAATGGAGCACACCCTTTGAAATGGCTGATACACCAGGCTTACCCGATTGCAATCCTGTTCTGTTCCTGAATGCAGAAGGAAAATTGTTTTTGGTGTGGATAGCCGTACTGGCCAACAGGTGGGAGCAGTCACTGCTGCGGGTAAAAACCTCAACCCGATTTACTGAAGAAGGAATACCTCTCTGGAGCTGGCAGGATAACATACTGCTGAATCCGGATGAAACATTTGCCTTAGCGGTGGAAAAAGGATTAAAGCAAATCGAACCCTCAACCGCAGGATGGTCTGAATTTGCGCCTGCCTACGACAAGATGATAGTAGCAGCCGCACGAGAACCCCAAAAAAGAGCTATCGGCTGGATGACCAGAATCAAACCACTTCAGTCAAAAACAGGATCAATTGTTTTACCGCTTTACTCTGATGGCTTTAATTTTTCAATGATGGCTATCAGCAGAGATCAAGGAAAAAGCTGGACTGCCAGCGATCCAATCATTAGTAGAGGAGGCATTCAACCAGCACTTTTACAAATGAAAAATGGCGACATATTAGCCATGATGCGGGATAATGGCGATGAGCCGGGAAGCATCAAAATGAGTATTTCCAAAAATGATGGGATGACATGGAGCCCGGCTGTAAAAACAATCATTCCAAATCCAGGAAGCAGTGTTGAATCACTGCAACTTCAGGATGGAACAATTATGCTGATTTGCAATGATCTTGAAACCGGTCGGCATAAACTTTCCCTATTTCAGTCAAAAGACGAAGGCACGACCTGGAAATTTTACGGAATAATTAATCAGGATCCCACTGGAAAAGATGCATTTGCTTACCCTGCAGCCATCCAGGCAGCAGATGGAACCATCCACATAACCTATTCCAGGCATACTGCAAACGGAAAGACAATACAACACATTTCCATCAGTCCGGAAAAAATCAGCACCAACAAATAATGGCATAATAGATCGGCATGCCAATGGTGATGTTGAAGGGAAAAGTAACACCAAGCGCCATGGGAATATAAAGTCCAGGATCTGCTTTTGGAGCAGCCAAACGCATTGCAGCAGGAACGGCTATATAGGACGCACTTGCTGCCAGGATTGCAAAAATAAAACGGTTAGCGTGGCTGTCAGTAACCCATGAACTGACAAAAGCTACCAGGGAGCCGTTAAGCGCAGGTACCAGGACTGCAAAAGCAATAACATAAAATCCATGGTGCCAAAAAGCTTTAAATCTCCGGGCAGTGACCATACCCATCTCCAATAAAAAAATAGCCAAAAAACCCTTGAAAATATCAGTAGTAAATGGCTTTATTCCTTCTGCCTGCTTGGAATCGGCTACAATCCCTATCAACAGGCTTCCCATGATCATGAGCACACTTCCGTTCGAAAGAGCATGTTTAATGATGCTCCGCAAATCTGAAGATGCACCATCACTGCCCCCAAATTTTCTGATTAAACTAACACCTACAATAATGGCAGGAAACTCCATCAAGGCCATGATGGCAACCATATAACCATCAAAATGAAGGTTTTGCATTTCCAAAAAACTGGCTGCTGACACAAATGTGACCGCACTGACAGATCCATAGGCTGCCGCAACGGCACCAGCATTGGCAACACCTATTTTTGATTTAAGTATAAAAAAGCTGTACATGGGAATGAGGGCAGAAATGGCAATCCCTAGAATTAATGCGAATAGTATTTCAGTTGAGAATTCGCCATGTTGCAATTCCTGCCCTCCTTTAAATCCAATTGAAAACAACAGGTATAATGAAATGAACTTTACGGAAGGAGCGGGAATCTCTAAATCACTTTTTACGGTTGTAGCTACCACTCCCAATAAAAAAAACAACAAGGTAGGATTGGTTAAGTTGCCGATCAAATTGTGTAAATCCATAATCCGCCGCAATTTCAGCTAATTATAACATATATTTTATTAATATTTTTTAATGATATTATATATATTTTTAATGAATATTACTTTAATCATTACGAAGTAATTCAAGTGATTTTTTAAACCCGATGTACATTCCGATACCTGAAATAAGAAAAATAGTTCCTGGATAGGCTACCGAATCTTCTACATCATAATTCCTTTTAAGTAACGCACCAATAAAAATTGCAAGTCCGATTGAACCCAGCAATATTGCAAAATTTAAAATAATGACAGGAAGGTAACGTGATTTACTTGTTTTGGCTGAATAAAAAATAGAAGCATCTGTCCCCTTTTCAATCAGGGCCATCCGTTCTTTGTGTCGGGAGGAGATGAAAAGATAGAAAATACCAAAAATGGTACCAAACAATACCGGAACAATTACCAATTCTGAACCCATAATTTGATTTTTTATTTGTTTTACTTAATAATCAGATATTAGACTTTGCCATGATTCAATTGGTTACATCCTTTTTTATGTAACCAAAAGGATATCTGATCAGTCTATATTGCGTAACAATGACTTCAGACTCCACTTTAACATACCTGGATCAGTCCCGCCGTGGTGATGAGCGGGCCATCAAACTGCTCGTGGAAAGCCATCAGAAACTTGTTTTTTCCATTGCTTGGAAAGTATTGGGTAACAAGGAAGATGCAGAAGATGCTGCTCAGGAAACCTTTATCCGTTGCTTTCGAAACCTGGGTAAATTCAAAGGGGAATCCGCATTCGGCACATGGCTCTGCAGCATTGCTTACAGGGCGGCAATAGACCTTTTCAACAAAAGAAAAAACAGGAATTCCAAGATCGTAAGCATGGAGCATGATATCCATCAGCTGAAGGCCCCATTTGAAAACCCCGAAAAAGGAACCGAATCCAGAGAAATTAAACTTATTTTAAAAACTGCAATAGATGCGCTCCCTTCAGCTGATGCGTTGATGATTATGCTGTATTATTACTGGGACATGCCGTTGGAAGAAATTGGAAAAATTGTACAGATTTCAGAAAACAATGCTAAGGTGCGATTGCACCGGATTAGAATAAAACTACATGCCTTGTTGAAGGAATTGAAAGAAACACAATCTGTTTAAAATGATGATATGAGTACCGATGTAAATTTTGACAAGCTGCTGAAAGAAACCATCGGGGAACACCTGATAAAGGATCCCGGACAAGGTTTTAGTGACCAAATGGTAAAATTTCTTGCAAATAAACCTGTAGCTGTTGAACCATTAATTTCGGGAAAAACCATTACCCTGATACTTGCAATGCTTGTTGGCGCAACACTCATCCTTGCTTTAGGTCCATCAAGCACAACCTTGCTCCCATCCGCATACATTCCCAAAATCAACATACCCACCCTATTCAACAATATTGATTTTCATTTTTCTTTAGAGAGCAATGTTGTTTTGATTGTCGTATGCACCTGCTTTCTCATCCTATTCCAATTGATGCTTTTGAAAAAACTCATACTGAGGTGATTCTGTCGGCCAAGCGAACCAATAAAGCCCAAAATTGTTACTCCTAAAACCCTAACATGTACGCCAACGAATTTGAAGAGATTGTCAACAAACGCAGATCTAATAGGGCATTTGACGAGCAAGTGGAAGTGCCGGATGAAATCATCAAAAAGGGATTGGAACTGGCCATCCTTTCTCCCAACAGCAGCAATATGCAACTCTGGGAATTCCATTGGATCAGCGATAAAGCGCTGCTTCAAGCCATGCATCCGCTTTGCCTGAAGCAATCTGCTGCCAGAACAGCCAAACATATGGTGGCTTTTGTTACCCGTCAGGACCTTTGGAAAAAGCACGCCAAATGGAATTATGACAATGTCAAAAACACCATAGGCGACCGTGAGCCAAGCAAAAGGGAGAAAAGGGGATTGGATTATTACGGCAAACTGATGCCTGTTGTCTATCGTCAGGATTGGTTTGGTTTTTCAACCCTGTTCAGGAGGGTATTGTGCTTCGTCATGGGATTGAAAGACCCCTTTGCCCGAATCAGTGGCAGTCGCGACCAGAAAGTAATCGTTCACAAATCATGTGCATTGGCAGCTCAAACCTTTATGCTGTCTATGACAGCCATGGGATATGATACCTGTCCGATGGAAGGCTTTGACCCCGTTCGCGTGAAAAAATTACTCAAACTACCCAAAGGTGCTGAAATCAACATGATTGTTGCAGTAGGCAAGGGAACAGAAGCAGGTATTCATGGTGAGAGGAAGCGTTTGCCATTTGATGAGGTTGTAATCAGGTACTGAATTATTGGGTCAGTTGGCTGCCTGGACAAACATCAAGAACATGCTGAATGGCCTGTTCCAGTTCAACTGCTGTGGTGAACCGGCCCAAGCTGAAACGGATGGAAGAAAGGGCTTCGTCATCTGAAAGACCCATGGCTTTCAATACATGCGAAGGTGCAACAGAAACAGAACTGCAAGCAGATCCTGATGAGATGGCAAGGTTCATGGAGAGTTTCCTGACCAGCTGATCGCCCCCGGTAAAGTTGAAACACAAATTGGCCACATGCGGCAACAACATTGTAGCGGAAGTATTGGCGAGGATGGTTGATTTGGCTGTCAAGGCACTAACCAACTGATCTCTGCACAATGCAAGTCGAGCAGATTCAACAGACATTTCATGACTACAAATCTCTACTGCCTTACCCAAGCCCACTATACCTGGAACATTTAATGTGCCGCTCCGCATTTTCCGCTCATGGCCACCACCATATTGCAGGGGAGAAAGTTCTACTTTTGGATTTTTCTTTCTGACATACAAACAACCCACACCTTTAGGACCATAGAGTTTATGTCCGGAGAATGCCATCAGATCAATGCCATCTGCCTGCACATTTACCGGAATTTTACCAACAGCCTGTGTGGCATCCGTAAAAAAGGCAATACCCCTTTCCTTGGTAAGGGCACCCAATGCAGGGATGGGAAAAACAACACCCGTTTCGTTGTTGGCATACATGGCAGCCAGGAGAATCGTATCCGAACGCATGGCGGCTTCCACTTGTTGAGGATAAATCATCCCATCCGTATCGACTGGCAAAATGGTAAGGTCAAAACCAATGGAAGTCAGGTATTCACAAACTTCTAACACGGCTTTATGTTCGGTAGCCACCGTGATGATATGCTTACCCTTCGTACGATTGGCTTCCGCAAAGCCCCTAATGGCCAGATTGACTGACTCTGTAGCACCAGAGGTGAATATGATTTCCTGGGGATCAGCACCAATGAGGGCTGCTACCTGCTCTCTGGCATGAGCTACGGCCTCCTCGGCATACCAGCCAAAAGCATGAGACTTACTTGCTGCATTACCAAAATGGGTGTTGAAAAAAGGCAACATGGAATCCACTACCCTGGGATCACAGGGTGTTGTGGCATTGTAGTCTAAATAAATAGGATAGTTTGTCAAAGCTTTCTAATTGTGACGAACACCTTCCCTGACCCTGAATACGTGTAAAATATAGGGGAATACGGCATCCATGCTTTCTTCTGCCCCACGCGGCGACCCCGGCAGGGTCATCAGCAGCGTTTCACCGGTAAATCCTGCGATACCTCTGCTCAGCATGGCGTAAGGTGTACGTTGCTGACCATAATCCCTGGCCACTTCCATGATCCCGGGCACTTCCCTTTCAATCAATGGGCGCAAAGCATCTGGCGTTACATCTCTTGGAGAGAGTCCGGTACCACCGGTAAAGAGAATCAACTGATACCCGTCTGCAATCAGTTGTTTTGCAGTCGACTGGATGATATCAAACTCATCTGCAATGGCTTTCCTGAAAGAAACACTGAGTTTGTGTTTCCGCAATTTCTCTTCAATGACGTCACCACTTTTATCAACATTCAAACCTTTGCTAACACTATCGCTGCAAGTGATAACTGCAACCTTTACCGTATCAGGATATGCATACTTGATATCTGATTTACCCCCTTTCTTTTTCTCCAGTTTGATGGATCCGATTTCAATCCCATCATCTATAGGCTTCAGCATATCATACATGGTGAGAGCCGTTACGGCTACGCCATGCATGGCTTCCACTTCCACGCCCGTCTTGTAAATGGTATGCACCTCAACGCGGATGATAACCGACAAACCATCAATCTCATGGGTGATGGCAGTATACTCAACCGGCAATGGATGGCAATCCGGAATGACCTCATAGGTTTTTTTGCACGCCAGCAAGCCTGCTGCACGACTAAATTCAAATACATCGCCCTTGGGAACCTGCCTTTTGACGATGGCATCGATGGTTTCCTGTTTGGAAACCTTCAAGACACCCACGGCAATGGCCTGACGCAGCGTGGAAGATTTATGTGTGATATTGACCATGATAATTATTTATTGGTTTACTTTCCACTGGTATCCTTCTCCCTGAAAAATCTCTTTACCCCACACCGGCAATTCGGCCTTGATGCGCTCTACACATTCATTGCAGGCATCAATCGCTGCTTTCCGATGAGCAGAAGAGGTGAATACAAAAAGACAAATCTCCCCAGCTTTGATGGAACCCAAGCTGTGGTGAACATGCATGCAGGTCAGTGGATATTTGGCGAAGATGGCTTCCCTTATCTCCGTCATCTTCTCCAACGCCATTGCCTCATGACTGGTATACTCAATGGCCTCCACCTGTTTGCCTTCAATCATATCAGCCCTGACCTGTCCCAGAAAAATACTGTGGCCGCCAATGGATGTTTTGGTGGCATGCTTGGCAATGCTGTCTGCAATGAATGCAGGCTCAACAGGGCCCTGCGTGAAAATATTCTTTAGTTTTTTTTGCTCACTCATAATTTAAATGATTTGATGCGACAAGTGCTTGAACTCCACCCTTCAAACTACAAACACTACCGCGGGAATTTTGTTTTAAAATGATAGATGCAGCCTGCAAACTTCTCCTGCCTGCCTGGCATACGCATACCACATCTTTACCAGCAATCCCATCCAGTTGTCCATCGAGTACTGAAAGCGGAATCTCGATAAGCTGCATTTCCATTTGCTCGCACAAAGTTGTAAGACGAGGTAATTCATGGGGTTCCCTTACATCAACCACCACATAATGGCGATATACCTTCAGCCAGCTTGTTATATCAATTTCCATAATCGATGCTGATGGAACACCACAGAGCCATTCATAATCCGTTAGGAGAAACGCATCCACTGCCGCAGGAACCTTAGATTGGGCATCCGGATGGGCAACCAAAGCTATAGTAAATACATCCTGTGTGAGGGCATTGTAATTCCACAACTTATTGGCCAGGGGAAATCCGATTCCGGTAATCAGTTTGATGACCTCAGTTGCCTGCATGCTACCGATAATACCCGGCAAAACGCCCAATACACCACCTTCAGCACAATTAAGCACTTCTCCGTTTGCTGGAGGTTCAGGGAAAAGATCCCGGTAGTTGACAGATCGCAACCCATCTTCCAACAGATGATTGAATACGGCGACCTGTCCTTCAAATTGCGAAACAGCCCCAAACACCAATGGTTTGCTGAACAATACACAGGCATCATTGATGAGGTAGCGTGAGGCAAAATTGTCTGTCGCATCAACAATGATGTCAAAGTCAGGAAAATGCGAAGCACAATGTTGCTGCGTCCATTTCTCTTGCCAGATCTGAACCTGTGTATCGCTGTTGAGCGCGTGCATTTTGCGTTTGACAACCTCCACTTTAGGCAGGCCTACGTCCTCCATCCCAAACAGGATTTGTCTGTGGAGATTGGAAACGCTTACCTTATCATGGTCGGCAATGCCGATATGTCCCACACCCGCAGCAACAAGGTATTGCATGATGGGGCAACCCAATCCACCTGCACCAATAACGAGCACGCGCGCAGCTTGGAGTTTCTGTTGCGCTGCCGCTCCAAACCCTTTCAAAATGAGCTGCCGCTGATACCTTTCAAAATTGATTTGTTGTGCCATCATCATCCTCCTGAAAAAGGTGGCATGAAGGCAATCCGGGCACCTTCCGGAATGGCCTCATTGCCAGAGACCAATTTGTTGTTGATTGCAATGATGAATTTTGCTTGCTGCATGGCGGGATACTGTGCATATAGCCATTGGCATAAAGCGTCAGTATCCGCTACCGCTGGCAACCGCTGTATTGAGCAGCCTGTTATATCTGTCAGTTGTCCGAAATACGTCAATTCCATTTCCATAAATTCCGGTTTCAGGTCAACAATAATTTGAGTGCCGCCAGTAACAACACCACGGCAAGCAGGTATTTGAGCATTTGCTGGTTGAACTTCCCCGCACCCAGCCAGCCACCGAGTGTACCACCCGCGAAAGCAACACCAGCATACACAAACATACCCGGTTCAACAACAATGCCTTTTGAAAATTGCCCTGCTAACCCAGACAATGAATTGACAAAAATAAACAAGGCACTGATGGCAGCGGTTTGTTTCTGGTTGGTCCATTTCAACATCAGCAATACCGGAGAAAGGATGATGCCTCCACCTATACCAATGAGGCCCGACAAAAACCCAATTACTGAACCAATCAAAAGTGATAAACCCGTTCGGCCGTCCTTCAGTTCATTTTCAGGTGCATTGGGCAAAAAAAGCATCCGCGCAACGGGAATCAGCAACAGTGCTCCAAGAATTTTCTTGTACACATCAGCATCCAAGGCAATCATACCACCCACAAAAGAGAGGGGAATGGATGCCAATGCAAAGGGAAGAAACAGCTTCCATTTGAAATGACCACCCCGATAAAACAGGATGAATGCCGACAATGAAACAAAGAGATTAAGCAGCAATGCCGTGGGTTTCATGAATGCAGGAGACATACTGAAAAGCGCCATCAATGCCAAATATCCGCTTGCACCACCATGCCCTACCGATGCGTACAGGAAAGCCACAACAAACAGGAGCAATATGAAGAGGAGCTGAATTTCCATTTTGAAAGAATCAGTAAGGTAACAAATGAATTTGAATCAAATCGCCTGCAGCCCAAGCTGTTGCTGTTTCCGGCAATACGGCCAGACAATCCGCCTGCGCGAAACTGGCTAATTTGTAAGATTCTTGTCCGGTCAAGAGCCTAACTTGCTTTCCATCATACACCGCTTTCAGGAAATGTGTCAATCCCGCCGGCTTCTTGTGTCCTTCTGCCAACGGCACAAGGGCTTCACGCAATGAAAGATCCGTACCCATCAGTTTGCCCAATGCCGGCCACACATATTGGTAGAAACAGGTGAGCACGGAAGCCGGATTCCCGGGTAGCCCGAAAACGGGCTTGTTGCCCTGGATGCCAAAAAGGATTGGCTTTCCAGGCTTTTGCTTCACCTTGTGGAAGATCTTGTCAACGCCACAGGCATCGAAGGCACGCATGGTGAAATCATAATCCCCTACGCTCACCCCACCGGTCATGAGCACCATGTCGTTTTCAGCCAATAACCTGGCCAACATGGCAATGAGCTGATTAGGATCATCTTTAGCATGCAAGGGTTCAGCACATGCAATTCCCATGGCTGACAATGCTGCGCGCAGGGTGAAGGAATTCGACTCATACACCTGTCCATATCCCAATGAAGTACCTGGCGCACACAATTCATTGCCGGTTACCAATATGCCCACCCTGGGGAGAACCAAAACCTCCACCTCATTGATTCCCATGCCCGCAAGAAAACCGATAGATGCCGGTGTGAGTCTGGTGCCTGCAGGCAAAGCCAAAGAACCTTTTTGAATTTCAGAGCCTACAGGTCTCACATTATCGCCCCGCTTCAGGGGATGGTCATCAATAACCAATTGTCCGTTTTCGACCCTGGATTTTTCCTGTACCACAACAGTATCCGCTCCGGGCGGGACAGCTGCCCCGGTAAAGATTCTTACAGCTTTTCCTGGTTCAACCTGCATATCATTGCTGCTTCCCGCAGCCATTTCACCTTGCATGGTAATTTGTTCTCCAATGCTCTCAAATGCCAAAGCATAACCATCCATGCTGGACTGCGGGTATGCGGGGATATCGAGAAGTGCATATACATCAGCAGCAAGAACGCGACCGTGTGCAGCATCCAAACTTATTTGATGAACGTTGAGCTGTCTTACTGCATTGCAAATCAATTCCTTAGCCTTTTCAACTGGAATCATCACCTCCATAATCACAATGTTTTTTGAATAATCCATCACCCACCAATGGTGATCATACTTCTGTTTTCAAGTTTAGAAGTCTCTATCTTTCCCATGTCTGTGGTGAATTGTCCACCCAACGCCTTCTTCTTGTCTCGTATACTCTGGTGAATGAGTGGCACCACATCTTCTCCATTGCGAAATGCAGTAAGCAGATCAGTTTCTGTTGTGGAGAAAAGGCAGTTCTTCATCTTTCCATCTGCTGTTAACCGCATCCTATTGCAGTCTCCGCAGAAAGGTGCACTCATGGTGCTGATGACTGCGAAAGTGCCCTGATGTCCGGGTACTATGTATTTCTTAGCGGTATCATGTTTTTCCCTGTCGAGAGGAAGAACGTCGTATTCATCACTAACCCTGGAAAGTATCTCCTGCCAGGTCATGACTTTGGCTCTATCCCAGCGGTTGCCGCTGAATGGCATAAACTCTATAAAACGGATATGTACAGGTTGTTCTTTTGTCCATGCAACAAAGTCGCTGATTTCATGATCATTTAAACCTTTCATCACTACCGAATTCACCCTTACATTTATTCCTTCGCTGAGCATCAGGTCGATATTGCTACGAACACGATCAAATTGATCTCTTCTTGTCATCAGCATGAACCGGTCTTTCTGCAAAGTGTCCAAACTGATGTTGAGCGAAGTGATGCCTGCCTTTTTGATGACATCCACAAACTCATGAAGTCTGGTACCATTGGTGGTGATGGTCAGTTTTACGGGAAGCTTTGAAAGCCGATCAATGATGTCGGCCGCATCTTTACGAACAAGCGGCTCGCCACCCGTCAGCCTGATTTTTTTCACACCCTGTGCAACAAATATTTTTGCAATGGCTTCAATTTCATCAGCCTGCATGAGCTTGCTAGCTGGTGTGAATGTATACTCCTCTTCGGGCATACAATAAAAGCAACGCAGGTTACAGTTATCCGTCAATGAAATGCGGAGGTAATCATGCACACGGCTGAATCCATCAATGATCATAAATTATTTTTATATATAAGCAATCGTTCATAATCTTCACGCGTATCGATATCGTAAATGCCTTTTTCAAAATCAAGAACGGCCACCTGATCTGCCATTCCTTCCAGCAGCTTTCTGGCCCCTGTATCGCCTTTTAAATCAAGCAGCAAACTGAAAACCGATTGGTGAAACAAAGCCGGCGTTCCCAAACGGTCACCATAGCGGCAGGCAGCCACTGGAAGATCAGCACTGGCTTGCAGGTTAATCAACCTCTGAAGCAGATCTGCCTGAAGAAAGGGTTGGTCGCATACTAAAAAAAGGATGCCGTCAATTTGTGGATGACGCGCTTCTAAATGACGAATCCCTGCTCTTAAGGAAGAGGCCATGCCTTCTTGCCAATCAGTATTGAGGATTACTTCTATACCTGCCTGTATGACTTCCGGCAATATAAGTTCAGCATGTGCACCCAGCACCACCACTACCGGACCATCTCCCAATTCCTGAGCAGCAGAAATTGTGCGTTCCAGGAGGGTTGTGCCTTCAACCTGGAGTAACTGCTTGGGACTGCCCAGCCGTTTGCTTTGGCCTCCGGCCAGAATTACGACACAGGGAGATGTGACCGGGTAATTCATTTATCCATTAATTTTTTTTATGCTTATCTGTGTTGCTGTCCGTGCATGTATAACATCTGTTTTTCGTTTTAGTTGTCCGCCTTTTGTTCCGGTTAGCACACCTTGGATTTCAGCAATGATGCTCAGGGCTATCTCCTCAGGTGTTTCGGCACCGATTTCCAGTCCGGCCGGACCATAGACCTTCTCCAACATATCTTCGGTTACCTCCACACCACCCGCACGCAATTCATCAAGCATACGTTCAAGTTTTTTCTTCGGCCCGAGCATACCAATGTAAGGCGTCGGGGTTGGCAACAGGGCCCTGAGCATGGCCAGGTCATAATTGTAGTTGTGTGTCATCATCACAAAAACCGTACGTTCATCCATAGGGAGCTGTTCCAAGACCTGCTCGGGTCTGCTGACCAGTACCTGACAGGCACTGGCAAACCTTTCTGGCCTGGCGTGTGTATTCCTGCCGTCTGCCACCCTTACGTCCCATCCAAGGGTATCTGCTATTTGCATCATGGGAATGGCGTCATTACCTGCGCCCACTACTACCAGTGAAACTGAAGGCTGCAGGTATTCGATAAAGGCAGTTATCGCCCAACCCTCACCGGTGAAATGCCTGAAAACCGACTTTCCAGTTTGCAGCACCCGATTCATTTCTGCTGTCAGGTCTTCCTGCAAAGCAGGAAAGGGTTGACTGCCAGACAGATGTCCATCAGCCTCCAAGAGCAAACAGGTTCCGGGTTGCATATTTTTTTTGTCTGACAGGTCGAACAGTGTCACCAATACGGCATGTTGCCTGATGGCCAAGGCCTTCCGGATCAGCTGGATCGGGTTGGAAGGATGATTCGGGTTGATCGGTTCAAACAGCACTTGTATCACACCTGCACAGCCCAGTTGGATGCCGATGGTCATGTCATCTTCATCACTGGTATCGTAAGTGACGAGCTTCGACTGCTGTTGAGACAAGGCGAAGAGCGCTTTCCGGAGGGCATCGCCTTCCAGGCAGCCGCCACTGATGGCACCCGTCAACTCCCCCTCATCACTCACCAACATACGGGCACCCGGCCTCCTATAGGAAGATCCATCCAGGTGAACAACTGCTGCCAAGGCGGTTTTCTTGCCGGCATGAACAGCAGCATCATAAGCTTTTACTATTTCCCTTAATTCCTTCACTCTATAATATACTGATTTTTTTTGACATTTTACATTCCTTCGTATTCCAATCCCTGCTCGCGTGCAAGGATATATTTGGCAGGATCTTTTTCAAATTTAACCTTACAACCGTCGCAACAGAAATACACTTTTTCACCTTGGTATTCCACTATGTGTTTGGGGTTGTTTTTATCCACCGGAACACCACAAACAGGGTTGATATAATATTCGGGGGCTGCAGGTTGGCTCCCACTCTCTGCAGGCTGCTCCTGCTCTGCCATGATGGTCAGGCTGTTTTTCACCCGGATGATTTCCGCCATGATGCTGATGGCCACCTCATCGGGTTGTTTGGCATTGATATCAATCCCAGCAGGTGAGGTGATCCTGTCCAAGTCTGACTGCTGTGTGCCGGCATCGGCGAGGTATTGGATGACTGATGCAATTTTTTTTCTGCTCGCCACAAAACCAATATAGGCAGCCTGTCTGCCCAATGCAGCTTGCAGCGCCTGTTCATCATCTTCACCTTGAGTGGCGATAACAATGAAGGATAACGGACCAGTTTTCACCTTTCCCAAATCCAACTGGGTAATCAGTTCATCAACTTTATCAAAGGTTTTGAGTCCGGCATCCCTGGCCACACCGGTGACCCTGTAACCGGCTGCATGACCGAAGCGGGTCAGCGACTTGGCAATTTCCGTTTTACCGATGACCACCAAATGGGGCTGGGGCAGCACGGGTTCAATGAATATTTCAACGGTACCTTCACTCTGACAGGTCATTTTGTATTCCATGACATTTCCGTGTTTTTGTGGCTGGACAATATTTTTTCCGATCCTTACCAGTCGGGGCTTGCCGGTCTGTATGGCATCTGCAGCTTCTTTCAGCACGATGCCTCTGACACAACCGCCGCCAATCCATCCGGTCAATTGTCCGTTTTTCCTGATTACAGCCCTATCGCCTGCTTTACCGCTGCTAGGCGCCTCACGATTAACCACCAGGGCCACAGCAAAAGGCTCGCTCCTTTTTTTGAGTTCGGCTATTTGTTCTATATGTTTATCCTGCATGCATCAGTATTTTTTCCAGTTCAAGTAAACTCTCAAGGTTATGGGCACTGCTGAAATCATCAATTGACGGAAGGGCAGCCTGCATGCCTCTGGCCAGTGGCTGATAATCCTTCATCCCTTTGAGCGGATTCAACCAGATCACCCTTTTTGCCCTTCGGTGAATATGCTGCAGCGCAGTACCCAAAAGCGTGGTATCGCCGGTATCCAATCCATCGCTGAGTACCAATACCAATGGTGAGCCGTTGAGCATACGTTTGCCATATTTTTCGGTAAACTCCTGCAAACACTCTCCAATCTTGGTGCCGCTGCTCCAATTATCGGCTTGCTCACCAACCTGTTTGAGCACCTCATCCAGGTGCTGCAATTGAAGGGCTTTGGTGATGCGTTTCAGGGATGTACTGAAAACAAAAGCTTCCAACTGCCTGAAATGTTCTCCCAACGCACAGATGAAACGGAGCAGAAAAAATGAATATTTGTCCATAGACCCGCTAACATCCAACAACACAATCAACCGCTGTTTCTTGGGGGTATGCATGCGGTAGAAAAGGTCTACGGGCTCTCCTCCAGTTGAAAGGCTTTTGCGGATGGTTCTGCGGAGGTTGATGCTGCCTGCTTTCAGGTCTTGTTTCATTCTCCGCCGCATGCGGACAGCCATTTGTTTGCAAAGGTTTCTGGCGATGTTGGCAAGCTCTTCAGCTTCCATGACATTCAGCAGGGAGAGGTCGGTTTTCTTCAACCGCTCTGCCGCGTTGGCACCGCTCACATTTTTGGCGTCCTCTTCCTGCGCGCCAGCCTCTCCAACGCCCAACATCACCACTGATGCCGTTGCCTTTTTGTTAAAACTGCCTTGAATGGTTGATTTCCCTTTGCGCCCGTTGAGGTCAATGGGATTGGTATCCCAGTAAAGCGAAAACAATTTTTCAAACACCAGGTTTTCTTCAGGTGTATTGCAACAGATAGCTTTGAGTGCTGCTTTGAAGTAATGCCTTTCCGGCAAGAGGCCTGTACCCGCAGCAGTGATGGCATCCTGGGTTTCCTGGATGCCTATATTCAGTCCGTGTGCCCTTGCAAATTGTGCAAAGGCGACAATGCCTTCAGTCAGGCTGCCGGTTTGAAAGGCCTGGACTTTTTCCATTTCAATTTATTCAACTGCGTTCATTTCCGCCAACACCATCCTGATGTCTTCAGAAGACTTGAGTATGCTACCGGCGGTCTGGAGCATGGATTGCCTGTTCACTGCCCTGTAACCCAATGCCATCAGGCTTTCAGCCCAATCTATTGTTTCACTGACACCAGGTGTTTTGGCCAACTTCATGCTCCGGAAGCGTTGCACATATTCAACAACCTGTTGCAGCAACTCCTTTTCCATGTCGGGTAATCTTTGTTGCACGATGGCCATTTCCTTTTCCAGATCGGGGTAATCAATCCAATGGTAAAGGCAACGGCGTTTCAGTGCATCACTGAGTTCACGGGTGCGGTTTGAGGTGAGGATAACAAAGGGTTTATTCACTGCCTTTACTGTACCCAATTCGGGTATGGTTATTTGGAAAGCAGAAAGCAGCTCCAATAAAAATGCTTCGAACTCCTCATCACTCCTATCCAATTCATCGATCAAGAGCACTGGAGACTTGTCGTTTTCGGTGATGGCCTGCAGCAACGGGCGCTTCAACAGGTAATCATCACTGAAAATGATTTGTTCCTTTTCTGCTGCTGTCTTGTCGCTGCCTTCCTGCATGCGGATACCCAAGAGTTGCTTCTGGTAATTCCATTCATACACTGCTGCGTTTACATCCAAGCCCTCGTAGCACTGCAGCCTGATGAGCTTGGTGTTGAGAAACTGCGACAAGACCAGTGCTGCTTCAGTTTTCCCCACACCAGGGGGACCTTCCAGCAGCAATGGCTTGTTCAGTTTCAACAACAGGTATAGCGATGTAGCCATCTCTTCGTCGGCCACGTATTGGTGTTCACAAAGGAAATCGACAAGCTGTTCCGGATGATTCAATTCTTCCAATCGTTTCATGATTTGCCGCCAAACATGCCTTTGATCATGCTGCCCATCATGGCCCCTGCACTCAGGGCGCCTTTCACTTCCTTGCCATCGAGCTGGTCTTTGAAATTGCTCACGAACTGGTCGAATACATGGCTGGTGGCATCAGTTACCAATCGGCTGCCGAATTGGGCCAACATACCCTGTACGGTAACATCCATGGTTACACTGACTTCTGTTCCGCCATCCTTTTCACTCAAAACACCATTAAGGAGCATGTCAGCACCACCCTTCCCTTTGACATCTGTACCACTGCCTTTCATTTTCATGCTGTGGCTGGCTGCGTCGCGCTCAAGAAAGGAAATGGTTCCGCCGTATTTGGCTTTGACAGGACCGAATTTCAACTCCACTTCCCCTTTGAAATTATCGTCATCTACCATTTCAGTGAGTGAGGCACCGGGAACACAGACAACGATTTTTTCCGGACTGGTGATATTGGCCCATACGTCTGCAATGGGATGAGCCACATGAAATGTTTTGGATATAGTTGCGTTCATTTTTAAAATTTTAAATAGTCAGTGAAAAAACGTGAAAAGTAAAACAGTACATTTTACACAGTCCATATCCACTACTGTTCACCTTTCACGTTTTGATTATGATATCATCAGCTTGCGAAAACACCTTTCTCTTTCAGCGCCTTGAAGATTTTAAATGGCGTGATCGGGATATCCAGGTGTGTGATACCAAATGGAGTGAGAGCGTCCACAATGGCATTCGCAATAGCAGGAGGTGCACCTACGGTTGGCGACTCACCTACACCTTTGGCTCCGATTGGATGGTGTGGTGAAGGCGTCACAGTATGGCCAGTCTCCCAGCTTGGTGATTCCACCGCTGTTGGTACGAGGTAGTCCATGAACGTTCCGTTGAGGATGTTACCAGACTCATCATAGATCAGTTCTTCGTACATCGCTGGCGCAATACCTTGGGTAAGTCCACCATGAACCTGTCCCTGTACAATCATCGGATTGATGATGTTACCGCAGTCGTCGATGGCCACAAAACGCCTAACCTTGATTTCGCAGGTCTCCCTGTCGATATCCACCACACAGATGTAAGCACCTGAAGGGAAGGTGAGGTTGGGCGGGTCGTAGTAATGTGTTGCTTCAAATCCAGCTTCCATTCCCTGCGGATGGTTAGTATAGGCAGCAAATACGATTTCCTGGATGGTTTTGGCCTTCTCAGGAGCACCTTTTACAAAGAATTTGCCTGGCTCCCATTCCAGATCATCTTCGCTCACTTCCAGGAGGTATGCTGCAATCTTGCGCGCTTTGTCGCGCAACTTCCTGGCGGCAACAGCTGCTGCAGCGCCTGCTGTTGGTGTGCTTCGGCTGGCATATGTACCCAATCCGTATGGAGCTGTATCCGTATCTCCTTCTTCGATGGCGATATTTTCTGCGGGGATACCGAGTTCCTCTGCGATGATCTGAGCGTAAGTGGTTTCATGACCCTGACCCTGGCTCTTTGTACCGAAACGAGCGATGGCTTTGCCGGTGGGATGCACGCGGATTTCAGCACTGTCGAACATCTTGATACCGAGGATGTCGAAATCTTTTGAAGGACCAGCACCAACTATCTCTGTGAAGGTAGATATACCAATACCCATCAGCTCCCCTTTGGCACGCTTCTCAGCCTGCTCCCTGCGGAGTTCGTCGTAGTTGAGGGCGTCCATGGCCTTTTGCAGACCTGCATGGTAATCTCCGGAGTCATATATCCAACCGGTAGGTGATTTCCAAGGGAAGTCTTCCTTCTTGATGAAGTTCTGCATGCGAAGATCTGCTGGATCTTTGCCCACTTCGAAAGCAAACCTGTCGGTAATCCTTTCAATGGCATGCACAGCTTCTGTTACACGGAAGGAGCAACGGTAAGCTACGCCACCCGGGGGCTTGTTGGTATATACTGCGTCACACTCCATATACGTTGTTCCGTAATCATAGCTTCCGGTAGCGATGGAGAACATACCTGTTGGAAACTTGGAAGGATTGGCGGAAGCATCGGTATAACCGTGGTCGGCCAGGATTTTGAAACGTGTACCCAGGATTTTACCATCCTTGGTTCCCGCCATCTCAGCAGTGATATGGTAATCACGTGCGAAACTGTCGGCTTGGAGGTTTTCACTCCTGTCTTCAATCCACTTCACCGGCTTTCCAACGAGGAAAGATACAGCGATGGCGATAACGTAACCTGGATAAACAGGCACTTTACCACCAAACCCCCCCCCGATATCTGGTGCGATGACACGCACTTTTTCTTCTGTAAGTCCCACATGGCCTGCAACCAAGGCTATCACTGTGCGGATGGCATGTGGTGCCTGGGTGGTCATGTACATGGTGAGGTGATTATTGACCTTGCTGTAATCAGCTACACAACCGCAGGTTTCAATGGAAGCCACGTGGATACGGGGGATATGCATTTGCTCTTTCACTACCACGTCGGCAGTTTCAAAGAGTTCGTCAGTTTTTTCCTTGTCGCCCACCTTCCAGTTCCAGATGTGGTTATCAGCCTTACCTTCCTTATCAGAACGCAGTACAGGAGCAGTAGGATCCAGTGCTTTGAAGGGATCGATAACCGGTTTCATCGGCTCATATTCCACAATCACGGCTTCACGACCATCCCTTGCTGCATACTTGGTGGTGGCAATAACTGCTGCCACTTCCTGAGATTGGTACATCACCGTATCGGTCGGGAGTACCATTTGGGTGTCGCTCATCAGTGTCGGCATCCAATGGAGGTTATATTTCTCCAGATCACGGCCAGTTACCACGGCAACTACACCGGGCACCCTCATGGCTTCCTCTATGTTGATTTTCTTTATTTTGGCATAGGCATACGGACTCCTTACGATATCCATATACAGCATGCCTGGCAGCTTTACGTCGTCTACGTAATTGCCTTTACCCTGAATGAAACGGGCGTCCTCCTTGCGTTTGAGGGAGTGTCCCATTCCTCCGATGGCTTTCGACGTTTTACATTGAATCATGTTGATGATTTTAAATCTTGAATAATGGGATCAAACGAATTCGGGTTCGGTGGATGGCGTTTCTTCACCGCGCATTTTGGCACCGGCCCACTGAACAGCTTTTACAATGTTGTTATAACCCGTGCAGCGACAAAGGTTGCCAGAAATACCCCAGCGAATTTCGTCTTCGGTTGGATTATTGTTATGTTCCAGGAGTTCCACACAACGCATGATCATGCCTGGTGTACAGAATCCGCAGTGCAACCCGTGATTCTCTTTGAAACCTTCCTGAAGGGGATGAAGGGGTCCTCCCTCTGGGGCAAGTCCTTCAATGGTAGTGATACTTTTTCCATCGGCCTGAACGGCGAGTACGGTGCAGCTTTTAATGCTCTTGCCGTCAAGCAGGATAGTACAGGCGCCACAGCTGCTGGTATCGCAACCTATGTGGGTGCCGGTCATGCTCAGGACTTCCCTGATCATGTGCACCAGAAGCAACCTTGGCTCTACATCCAGGGTGTGTTTGGTGCCATTTACAGTTACATTTATTGTTTTGTTCATCGTGTATAGTATGAATGGTAATCGATTGTTAGGATGCCATGGCGCGCTCTGCAGCCTTTTTGATCATGCGCTTCACCAGTACGCCGGTAACATGACGCTTGTAATCTTCGGAACCACGGAGGTCGGCACTTGGATTACAATCTTCAGAAGCGTATTGGGCAGCAAGGAGTATGTTTTCTTCTGTGAGGGGTTTCCCAACCAAAGCCTCTTCACTGCGTGTTGCACGCAATGGAACAGGATTGACATTGGTAAGACCAATACCCGCAGCTGTTACGATACCATCACTGCCAATTGTGAGCTGAACAGCAACACCAGATGTGGCATAATCTCCAACTTTACGCTCCAGCTTGTGGTAGGCATTGCCTGTTCCTGCAGCAGGTACAGGAAGCCTGATTTCAGTCAGGATTTCTCCCTGCTGAATAGCCGTCATGTAAAATCCATAGAAAAATTCATCGATGGGAACTTCCCTTTCACCATCAGCACCGGTGATAACCACACTGGCGCCCAATGCAATCATCACTGCAGGGTGATCATTGGCTGCGTCACCATGTGCAAGGTTTCCACCAAGGGTTCCCATATTGCGAACCTGTGGATCGGCAATAAGCTTGGTTACATCCTTAAAAATCGGAAAATGCTGGGCAAGGAGCGCTGAATGTTCTAGATCTGCTTCACGGGCAAGTGCACCAATGCGCACTACACCATTTTCTTCCTTGATATCTGAAAGACCGGGAATTCCGTTGATGTCTATCAAATAACCAGGGGAAGCAAATCTCAGCTTCATCATGGGGATGAGGCTATGGCCACCCGACAGTACCTTGGCTTCGTCGCCGTACTGGTTGAGCAGTGCAATCGCCTCTGCCAGGGTGCCTGGAGATTCGTACTGAAATGACTGAGCAATCATGTTGTTGAATTTATAAGTGGATAATCAACACCAGTTTTCCGATTGCTTTGGGAAAACCAGTGCTTGTAAAACGCTGAGTTGATTCACACCCTCCGTTCCCCCAGATATAATCCCTTCAAACCATTCTTCACCTGAAAATAAAACCAGGCCATACTCCCATTCATCCAAACCGCTATAAAGACCAGTAAAATTCCAGCATAATAAAGTGTCTGTCCCCCATCCAATACAACACTGTACATGATCATGGTCATACCAACAGCTGCTAGAGTTGCTGCATAAACCGTACGGCTGCCCCTCTTGTTCAAGATGATACCGGCTAAGGTGGTGATGCAAAGCATCGAAGTAATAACGATGGTGAGTGTTGAGTTGTGGGTAACCGATGATTCAATGATGGTACCTTCACCACAAAGTAAGGCGGTACCTGTAAATGCCATGATACAAAAAGGACATTTTGGGAGAATGACCAGGATTAAACCAGTCAGGAGTCCCAGCCTACCTTTTTCACGTGGCCTTGTAGTTTCTTTACAATTTTGACAGACAGTATCCACCAGAAAGAATCGTTGTGGGACAATAACAAGGATTTTTTTGATTGGTTCAAACCAACTGTCTTAATTTACATTCTAGTGACAAATAAAGTTGGATATGTGTATGAAATACACATACTGGACAAGACTTCCGTCAGGATCGCTTTCGGTAACTCAATATGGCGAGTCCGTTGACAAGCATGGCATAACCAATGATGACAGCAAATTCTTTGGTAACATCACCCAAGGTGGCACCTTTGAGTACTACCCGCCGCATTACTTCGATGAAATACGTAACAGGATTGATACGGGTAATCCATTTTGCCCACTCAGGCATGCTATCGATATTGGTGTACAAGCCCCCCATCAGGATGAAAATCATCATGATAAAAAAAGAAACCAGCATAGCCTGTTGTTGGGTGGCAGAGAAAGTAGAAACGAGTAATCCCATGCCGAGGATGACAAGCAGGTAAACCGCTGCAAAAACGTAAATGGTCCAATAGGCTCCAAGGGGTACAATGCCATAAACAAGTCTGGCAATCAAAAAACCGATGGTCAGCACCACCAGTCCAAGTACCCAGAAGGGTATGAGTTTACCAAGAATAAAATGGTGTTTTTTGATGGGAGAAACATTGATCTGCTCGATGGTTCCGATCTCTTTTTCTCTTACGATATTGATGGCAGTGAGGTTCATGCCAACCATAGTAAGGAGTAATACCAGGATCCCCGGCACCATGAAATATTTGTAATTCATCCCTGGATTGAACCAGTTGGTGAAGGTGGTGGTGATGGAAAAGGGCTTTTGCAGGCGGTCAGGCTGCAGCCATTCCGTTCGTATATCACCGTTAAATTGTCTGAGCAGGTTGTTGAGGTATGCACCACCCAAGCCGGCTTTTACCCCATTAATGGCATTGACTGCAAGCATCAGTCTGGCTGATTCTTCACGGATCAAATCTCTTTCAAAGTTGTGGGGTATTTCAAGTATCAGATCAGCCTGATCTTTTTCAATGGCCTCCATTGCCAGGTCTCTATCGGAACCGTACCCGATAACCCTGAAATAGCCTGTTGCACTGATGTTGTCTATCAACCTTCTGGATAGTGTAGAATGATCATGATCAGTAACCTGCAGATTGATATTCTTTATTTCATAGTCTGCAGCATTGGGCAGCACCAACAACTGTATCACAGGCATGATAAATATCAGCCTGATGATGGCCGGGTTGCGGATAATCTGCCTGAACTCTTTGCTCAAAATCACGCCCAGTTTACTCATGCCAGTCTTACTTTAAATTTTTTAATGGCCATTGTCATGAAAAAAATGAGCATACCGCTCAAAATCAAGGTCTCCTTCCAAACATGTTTCAATCCAACGCCCTTAATCATCACTGACCTCACTATGATATAAAACCATTTTGCCGGCACTGCGTTTGATACAACCTGCATCGGCAAAGGCATATTCTCTATTGGGAACATAAAACCGCTGAGCATGACCGTTGGCAAAAACATACCTATCAGGGAAATGAACATAGCTGATTGCTGGGAAGCGGTGGATGATGAAATAAGCAGACCCAGTGAAAGGGCTACCAGGATAAACAGGATGCTTTCGCCGACCAGCAAGGTGAGACTGCCATTGATGGGTACATCGAGCACAAAGACACTCAGCAGCAATATGCTGGCGATATTCAACATAGAAAGGAGCAGGTATGGAACCGCCTTCGCAATGATTATCTTGAGTGGCTTTAACGGCGATACCAACATGACTTCCATGGTACCCAGTTCTTTCTCCCTGACCACCGTGAGTGCAGTCATCATCGTACACACCAAAAGCAATACCATCGCCATAACACCGGGTACAAAATTGTAGGCCCCTTTCAGCTGGGGATTGTACAGCATCCTGGTTTCTGTTTGAATGGTAAAAGGCATCTTCTTTTCTCCTGTTATATTCTGTTCAAAATCAACCACAACCGCATTGGCATAATTGATGAGCGTATTGGCTACGTTGGGGTCACTGGCATCGGCAATAAACTGCAAGGCAGCACCGCCGGGCCTTTCCATGTCTTTACCAAAATTTGCAGGGATAACGATACCGATTCTGACCTGGCCTTTCCGAAAAGATTGCTCGAGTGATTCAAGCGACTGAAACTTTCCGCGCAATTCAAAGTAACGACTGGCATCCAGTTCATCAATGAGTTGGGCAGACCGTTCATCATGCGACAAATCAATAACTGCAAAGCCGGAATTTTTCACTTCATTGGTCAGCGCAAATCCAAAAATCAGGATCTGCACTACCGGCATACCAATCAGTATAAAAAGGGTTCTCCTGTCTCGCATGATGTGGATAAACTCCTTTACTACAAAATTATAAAACTGTTTCATCAGTTAATTTTCAGTTCTTGTTGCCTTTCGTGCCAATTGCAAAAACACTTCATTCATGCTGTTTACGCCCATGCGCTGTTTCATGCCGGCCGGGGTGTCGAGGGCCTCTATCCTGCCATCCACCATGATAGATACCCGATTGCAATATTCCGCTTCATCCATGTAATGGGTTGTCACAAAAACCGTAATCCCCTCACCTGCTGCCTCATAAATCAGTTGCCAGAACTCCCTGCGCGTAATGGGATCAACGCCACCTGTTGGTTCATCGAGAAAAACAATGCGTGGTTCGTGGAAGATGGCCACTGAAAAAGCAAGTTTTTGCTTCCAGCCCAGCGGCAGGCTCCCCACAAGCATATTTTTTTCGGCCTCCAGCTCCAGTCCTTTCAGGATATGTTCTGCCTTCACACGGATGGCTTTACTGCCCATCCCATAGATTCCGGCGTAGAAACGGATATTTTCCATAACTGAAAGGTCATCATACAGCGAAAAACGCTGACTCATGTAGCCAATGGAATTCTTGATTTTTTCATTCTCGCTGTACACGTCAAAGCCTCCCACCGTCGCGACTCCCGAAGTGGGCAGTGACAATCCGCAGAACATGCGCATGGCAGTTGTTTTGCCTGCTCCGTTGGCTCCAAGGAATCCGAATATTTCTCCCTTGCTGACTTCAAAAGAAATCTGATCAACCGCTGTGAAGTCACCGAATTTCTTGCTCAGCTTATCAGCTGTTATGGCTTTATCCTGCATGTGACCGCATTAATGAAATGAAACAATCCTCAATATCGGGCTCAACCTGCTTGACCTCAATATTTACCGGTAACGCCGGTAGTGCTGCATCTTTTTTGAGCACTACGTGATGATGTTCTCCGAAGGGGTAAGCATGCACTACTGCATCCATCGCTTGTAACTGCCTGAGCAACTGCAGCATATCCGGTCCCTTTACAGACAAAAGCTTTTTGCCAAAAGCATTTCTCAGGTGCTGAGGAGTATCCGCACCCATCATCCTGCCTTGCTGGATCAGCCCTACCCTGTCGCAAAGTGAAGCCTCATCCATATAAGGTGTTGACACCATGATGGTAATCCCTTCTGCCCGAAGCGATCGCAGGAGCTCCCAGAATTCCTTGCGGGATACGGCGTCAACACCCGTAGTGGGCTCATCAAGAAACAATGTTTTTGGTCGGTGTATGAGTGCACAGCTGAGGGCAAGCTTTTGTTTCATGCCACCGGAAAGCTTGCCGGCCCTCACTTTTTTGAAGGGCTCGATCATCTTGTACACATCCTTGATGAGGTGGTAATTTTCCTTAACAGAGGTATTGAAAATATTGGCAAAGAAATTGAGGTTTTCTTCCACCGAAAGATCGGTATACAATGAAAATCTACCGGGCATATAACCCACTTCCTTTCTAATCTGCATGAAATCCTTGGTAGTATCCAATCCATTTACCGAGGCCGTACCGCTGTCTGGCAGCAGCAGGGTGGTGAGGATGCGGAAAAGTGTGGTTTTACCCGCACCATCCGGACCAATTAATCCGAATAACTCACCTTCAGGGATGGTAAGCTGAATATTTTTCAATGCATCCTGCTTTCCCTTTTTGAGGGGATAAGACTTGCTGATATTGTTGATGGTGATGCCGCTCATGTCAGAATTTAACTTCGCCATACATGCCTATCTTCAGCAGTCCGTCGTTCCTCACGCGAACCTTGAGTGCGTAAACCAGGTTGGCACGTTCATCTTTGGTCTGAATGGTTTTGGGGGTGAACTCGGCCTTGGATGAAATCCAGTAAACAACACCCTTATAGGTAGCATAATCATCAGTCCCTTTGTCTACCATAACATTAACTTCCTGATTGAGTTTGAGTTGAGAAAGCTGGCTACCAGTAACGTAAACGCGCAGGGTTAAAGTAGATAAATCAGCAATCTTATAGAGAGGCTTACCCATCAGCGCCAACTCGCCGGGTTCAACATAAGTAGCAATGACTGTGCCAGGTGATGGATTGACTATTGACGACCTGGAAACCATATCCTGCAACTGGGCAGCCCGCTTTTGCAGAGGACCCGCCTCACTTAGAATTGCCCTATTCTGGTTGGCTACATTGGATTGCTGAACTTTTATTTGTTGCTCCGTTACCCTGATCTGCTTTTGCGTTGTCTCCAACTGAAACTTCAGATCGTCTACCTGCTTGGCGGTTGCAGCATCTTTTTTGAAAAGTTTTTCAACACGTGCGAGTTCGCTTTCGAGGTTATTGCGTTGTGCAAGCTGCACTTCCCGCTGTTCCTGAAATAACCTGACCTGTGGCGCTGCATCAACCGTTTTTTGCTGGAGCGCCTGCATGCTGGCTTCCACCTGTTCCTGCTGAAGCGTTACATTGGTTGCATCAATTTGTCCAATCGTATCCTGGAGACCAAGCGAATCGCCTTCCTGCACATCAAAGGTCAGCAATCGTCCACTGGCTTCTGCTGCAACCATTATTTCATTGGCTTCAAATGTTCCCTGAGCATCAAAATCCCCGTTATTGCCTTTGCAGGCCATCGCAGCCGATGCAAAAGTGAGGATGATCCATTTTTTCATGTTATTCTGTTGTATTTTTTTATTGTTTTCCTCTGATGATTTCAAGTTGCATACTGGACTGCAGCCATTGCAGTTCATGGGCTTTCATGGCCTGCCTTGCCTGGTCTTCAGCATTCACTTCCCGCACATAATCACTGGCTGTGATTACTCCTGCTTCCAGCTGTGCCGCAGCAGCCTCTTTTACGGCTGTACGCAATTCAATGATGCCCTTGTCCGTTTCCATGAGCTGCCTGAACTTTTCAACTTCTGCCAGCTGTTGCCTTACCTGGGCATTGGCATTTTTAAGGTATGTTTCCTGTTGCAATGCAATGGTAGTTGCACCAACAGCGTTCAATTCTTTTTCATTTTTTGCGGTATACAGGTTGCTGATAGACCAGTTCAAACGGAGCCCGCCTATACTGAACCACTGAAATTCATTCCTGAGCATGTTGAGTCCGGGTCTGCCATATCCTGCTTGCAGAAATGCACTGGCTTTGGGAAGTGATTTTGATCGCAACAAATCCAGCTGTCGGGTATTGAGCTGTGCTTGTGATTTAAAAACATCAAGTTGTTTGTTAATACTTCCGGCCGGATTAAACCTATTCAGATCAGGGGTTTCCAATTGCACATTTTCGGTAAAGACAGTATCCGTTAACACGCCCAGGATATCAATCAATCCCTTGCGTGTTGCGACTAATTCAATGCTCCGCTGATCAAGCTTCAGCGCCTCAGCCTTAAGGGAGTTCAAAGCCGATTTAAAAGCCACCCCATTTTCAAGTTGTGCGCTCACTTTTTTAATTCCAGTCTGAATATCTGAACCAACCAGTTTCAACTGATCCAGTTGTGCATCAACAAACAATATGCTGCAATACAACTGATCTACTCGTTCCTGCAGTTTGTACATCTCCAGCTCAAGTTTGCTAGATTCAGAAAAAGCTTGCAACTGGGTCAGCTGCTGTTGGTTGCGGATAAGCCCACCGTCATAAATCAACTGCGAAACATCTAACGTAACCCTGTATTGATCTTTGGATGGTGGCTCTACAACAAACGGTGCATTGGGGATGGAAACTTTGGTTACATCAGACTGATAAGATGCTTGTCCGCCCAACATAAGCTGAGGCACATAACCTTTCGCGAGGTTACTTACAGTAAGGGTGGATGTCTTTTCAATAAGACCCTGCTGCCTGATTAACGGATACCCTTTCCGAGCCCTGTTTTCCGCATCTTGCAGGGTGAAGGGCTGGGCTGATACTGAAGCCACAAAGCACCCCATAGCCATTAACAAAGGAATAATCCTTATGGTCTTGTCATTCACTTTTTTCAATTTTTAAAGATGATATAATCAACTCCGGTACAAGGCGTTTTCTTTCCTCCATCAATGCCATAAATTCCCCTTCACCAATTCCCATATTAAACTGCATCATGGGTTTGGCTATCACCGGGAAAATACAGAGTCCCAGGATATTCATAATCAGCTGATGGGGGGCAACCCGTCTGATTATCCCTGCTTCCGCTGCTGCCTGAAGTTGTTGACGGAAAATGGAGAAGTCAGGGCGCGACTGTGTAGCGGTGAACATGTTGCTGATGAAAATGTCTTGAGAACGATTCATTTCACCAATAATGAAGACAGGTATAAAAGGATTTTCAACAGACAATGAAATGTACGCATCACACAATTGGGTGATCTTCTGAAAAATATCCCTTTCACTTTGCAGTATTTCGTTCAACCTGAAGAAAAACAAACGGGCACTTTCCTGAAAAACCCGCTCAAACAACTGATCTTTTGACCGAAAATAATAATGCAATAGTGCTTTGTTGATGCCTGCTGCATCTGCGATCTCCTGCATTCTCGCACCCTCTCTACCTTTTTCGCGGAAAATTTTAGTGGCAGCTTTCAGGATACGCTCCTCTGCTGCTACAGATTGTTCAGGAAAATGCTCTGCTTTAACCATATAGTTTAACCAATTGGTTAACAAAAATACAAAACATTCTAATCCTGACCAAAAAAACTGAAAAATCAGCTTCCTCGTGGCTTTTGCTTGGCTTGTCGGCCCCAATCGGGCAGGGAAATATCCAGGTTATCGTGTGTCGATACCATCTCCTCCCGAAGGAGATTGGTCAATTCAGTAATTTTCTGCCTGTATTCCGGCTGAGCCGACAAATCCTGCATTTCCCAGGGATCTCTGGTGAGGTTAAAAAGTTGTGTATGCTGCACGCCGTCTACATTGTACAGTATTAGTTTAAAACCGTCAGCGGATTTATAACTCCGACTCCAATGCCCGTAAACATTGTAGATGGCAGAACGAATGAATTGTTGTGGCGCTTCAAAGACTGAAATATGGCTCCTGCCTTCAACAGATGCAGGCTTTCCAACGCCCAGGTAATCGTACAGCGTTGGAGCAATATCACTCAGGTAATTGAATCCATTATACGATGAACCGGCCGGCACACCCGGACCCGCCATGATCATGGGTACGCGGATGCTGTGTTCATAGAGGTTTTGTTTTCCGAGGAGTCCGTGCTGACCAACCGCCAATCCGTTGTCTCCTGCGAAAACAATGATTGTATGCTCTCTCAACCCATTGCGCTCCAACGCCTCAATAATGCGCCCTACATTGTAATCCATCTCACTGATCATGCCATAATAGTTGGCTATGTCCTGCTGCATCATTGATTTGGTAAGTGGACGCGGCAAGAGCTTTTCATCCCGCACGTTCATGTCGCCATTATCGAATGGATGCTGGGGTGCAAAGTTGGGAGGTAGGGTTATGTGAGCAGGATTATAGCGCTGTGCAAATGCAGCTGGTGGTGTCCGCGGATCATGTGGAGAGGTGAAAGCCACATAGCAGAAAAAAGGCTTTTCTTGCGCCACTTCACTGTTCAGGAAACGGATGGCATTGTTGGCATAGAGTGTTGAGCTGAAAGTGTCTGCAATCCTTTTGCGGTTGGCAGGATACAAACCTGATGAATCGAAACGATAAACCGTTGGATGGGGTTGACCACCATCCTTTTCAAAATGCATGCCGCCAAAAAAAATATCACCTCCGGCGCTGAAAAAACGGCTGTGGGATGCTTTGTCGCTATGCCATTTGCCGGTGTGGAAAGTGGTGTATCCGCGTGAACGGAGGATCTCAGGCAATCCCACAAGACTATCGGGAATGGTACCCCCATCGCCAGGCAAACGGTTCACCAACCTACCCGTAAGCAACATGACCCTGCTGGGAATGCACACTGCTCCTTGATGTCCGCCCATCACATGGGTCTGTTTGAATAACATGCCTGATGCTGCTAACTTATCCAGGTTGGGAGTCTGAACTTCCTTGTTTCCCATGACTCCCAGGGCATGGTAGCTGTGGTCGTCACTGTAAAGGATTAGAACATTTTTAGGTTTAATGCTTTGTTGTGCGTAACCGGTTTGGGCAGTTAGCACAAGTGCTAGGAAAAACTTACTCAATCGCATGGTTCAATTGTTATTGATTAAATCCGAAGGCCATGGGATTGGCTTTCTGGTTGATTTGAATGTAGGCATTGGGGCATTTCTAGACTGCAGCTCGTAGGTTAACAATAATGCCATCTCCTTCAGCTTACCTGGCATTACTTTAGAAAGGTCATGTTCCTCACCCAGATCTTCATCCAGGTTATACAATTCCAAATCTCCTGTTTTATGAAAATAAATCAGTTTGAATGCACCCTTACGGATAGCAGAGCCCCAACTGGTTCCTTTCACGTTGATGTTGTTCCAATTGTTGGGATAATGCCAGAGCAAAACTTTTTTATCATCCCGCTTTGCTGGATTGCCCAGAAATGGCAGGATGGATTGGCCATCCAAAGCCTGAATTAATTTGGGCTTGCTTACACCAGCCCAATCAAGAATGGTAGGAAAAAAGTCATGCACCACCACATACTGGTCTTGTTTTGAACCTGCGGGAATACCCGGACCAGCCACAATCAAGGGTACACGAATTCCTCCCTCATAGAGTGAACCCTTGCCCTGCTTCAATGGCAGGTTGTGCGTGAAAGCCTTACCACCTCTAGGTGGAACCAAGCTGAGGCTGCCATTGTCTGACATAAATACAATTTGGGTATTGGCTGTAAGTTCGTTGTTATCGAGGTAATCCATCAGATCACCCAAGCTCTTGTCCATCCCCTCCACCAATGAAGCAAAACGTGCTTCCTTGTCGTCAAGTCCTTTGGCGATGTATTTGCTGTAATACCGGTCGTCTTTACTCAGTGGCACATGAACCGCATAATGGGAAAGGTAGAGGAAGAAAGGCTTACTGCTGTTTTTGACCCCATCCAGTTTTTCCAACGCTGCATGCGTCAGCGCATCGGTAAGAAACTCTCCCTTTGCCATGTATTTTTCAAGTCCACGCACAGCCCAAAAAGTATCCGATGGATTGCCCCGGTACTGGTCGGCTGCCAGAAAGCTGCCCGGGTGACCAGCAGCTGTACCTGCAACATTTTCCTGAAAGCCTATCTGCAAGGGGTCTGCAGCCGGTGTGCCATAAGGTGCAAAATGCGCCTTGCCCACATGGATGGTGTGGTAGCCTGCATCGCGCAAAAGCGCTGGTAATGGTGTGGCAACGATGGTATGGCTGATACCAGGAACCGGACTCAACCCATTGTGGTTCCAAACCGGTGGGTTGAGTAAACTATCCGGATGATCTGTTGGCGTGTCTTTCCTGACGTTGGTCCAATTGGTAATATGGTGCCTAGGCACATCCATCCCCGTCATCAGGCTAACCCTGGTTGGCGTGCAAACCGGATTGGCATAGCCGTTGGTAAACTGCATGCCACGGCGGGCAAGCCTTTCCATGTTAGGTGTATGGTATTTATTATTGAGTTCAGAAACCACTTTATCAAATGGGAGGGAACAATCTTGCCAGCCCATGTCGTCCACCATGAAAAAGATGATGTTGGGTTGCTTATGTTGTGCGTGAACAAAAAAGGGAGTCGGCAACAAAATCAAAAAAAGTACTCTTAAAAATCTCATGGCTTTTCATTTAAAAAATAAAGCTGCTTCCAGGGATACGCTCCATCATTATTTTGGGATTTGCCTGGGGTACTTCTTCCATCTTGAATATATTTTTTGAGCAGTGCTTTCAGGGATTCCACAATTTCAGGAAATTGATGCTGGACATTATCTTTTTCAGATGGATCAGTTCGAAGGTTGAATAGCTGGATTGGAGGAAGACCCTCTTCTGCCTTCCCTGGGGCCGGGAAACTCCAACCACCGGAACCAGGAGTAAAGATGAGTTTCCAATCTCCCTTCCGAATGGCAAAATTTCCATTGATGGAGTGGTGGATAGTCGCCTCCCGGATTATCCTAGACGAGGATGGCTTAAATAAAACTGGCAGGAGATTGTAGCTGTCTTCAGCTTCATTGTCTTTTAGGCTATACCCAACAATGCCCGCAAATGTGGCCATGAAATCATTCAATGAAACAGTCTGAGAAACAATGCCTGCTTGCCTGATGGTGGCTGGCCACTGCAGCAATAATGGCACCCGGTGTCCCGCCTCAAAAATATCTGCTTTGTGTCCGCGGTAACCATTGCTCGGATCATGGCCTTTTTCTTTCAGGAATTTAAAATCAGCAATGGGGGAACAGCCGTTGTCGCTGGTGAAAACAAGCACTGTATTTTCTGTGAGGTTATTTGTTTTCAAAGCCTGCTGAATAGCCCCCACAAAATCATCCACTTGTGTAACAAAATCTGCATATACATTCAATCCTGATTTCCCTATGAATGACTTATCTGGCGCAATGGGGGTATGGGGAGCAGTGATGGGCAGGTAAAGAAAAAATGGTTTGCCAGTACTTGAAGCATTTTGGATGTAATCAATAGATTTTTGCTGAAGATCTGGCATGATGTTCTCCAGATTCCATCCTTCAACCCCCATACCTGGCCTGCAATCTGCATAGGGTTGATTTGGATAAAACACAGTTGGCTTGCCCAATATCCTATCGTTCTCCATGTAGGCAAATGGAGGATAGTTGGGTGCATCCATCCCAAAGAAATAATCAAACCCGATTGATGTTGGTCCGCCAGAAACCGCTTTTGCAAAATCAATATTCTGTTGGTCCTGTTGATCGACAGGAGTCCTGCCATCTGTCGTAGACCAGTTCCACCCCAAATGCCATTTCCCAATCGCTGCAGTCTGGTATCCCTTTGATTTGAGCATGCTTGCCATATTGGTTCTACCCATTTCCAGCAAGGGTTTATCATATTGCACCAAGACCCCTTCCTTCAACCTTGACCGCCAATTGTACCTGCCTGTCAAAATACCATAACGTGTTGGCGTGCAGACTGACGAACTGGAGTGTGCATCGGTAAACATGATACCGGATTTCCCAATTTGATCGATATGGGGTGTTTTAATTTTTCCATCTTTGTTGAAAAATGAAACATCTCCCATACCCAAATCATCTGCTAAAATAAAAATGATGTTTGGACGGTCTCTGTTCACCTGAGCATTGATTAACAAAAATGCAAACAGGAGATATGATAACAATACAATCGCTTTGATGTGGTGACGCATGTCACAAGTTAAATTTAAATTTGTTACAATACACCAGGCAGTTATTCCATTCAATATGAAAAAAATCTTCGCTTTCATAAACCTCCTGACACTGTTCTATGCATCATCCATACATGCACAACAGCACCAGCTGCAGTTCCCTTTCATTCCCAAATCATGGGACGAAGGCATGCCCTTGGGCAATGGCATGTTGGGCGCACTGGTTTGGCAAAAAGGGGATGCGGTGAGGGTTTCGCTCGATAGGGCCGACCTCTGGGATGAGCGGCCCATGAAAGGCCTGCACCGCCCGGAGTTCAGTTATGCCTGGGTGCACCAACAGGTTTTGAAAGGCGATTACAGACCGGTACAGGACTATTTCGATGCACCATACGACCGTGAGCCGGCACCCACTAAAATTCCAGGCGCTGCATTGGAATGGAGAGGAATGGATATGCAAGCGGTACAATCAACAGCCCTCAACCTGAAAAATGCACTTTGTACAATCAGCTGGGTAGACGGACAAAAAATGGAGTTGTTTGTGAGTGCGGTCAGTTCATTTGGATTGTTCAGGCTGAATGCCAAAAACGTGGCAAGTATACAACTGGTTCCGCCGCAATATGTAGGGAAGGCAACTCAAGGCGGTGATGTTGTTGGTGGTGACGACCTTATAAGGTTGGGATATACCATGGGGAAAATCCATGAAAGCGCCAAGGGCATCAGCTATGAGCAACAGGGCTGGAACAACTTTCGCTACCGCGTCACCATCCGATGGCGAGACCTGAAAAACGGAACAAGGGAAGGCATTTGGAGTATCAGCAGCACAACCGATCCCAAAGGGTTCAAGGAGCACGACAGCCTACAACTCGACAGCGAGCTGGCCAAAGGATTTGATGCGCAGTTCAAAAAACACGAAAGCTGGTGGGCCACTTATTGGGCCGCTTCAGCCATCCAGATTCCCGACCAGCAATTGCAGCGACAGTATGAACTGGAGATGTACAAATTCGGATCTGCTGCACGGGAAAATGCACCACCCATATCCCTGCAGGCGGTTTGGACAGCCGACAATGGCAGGATACCACCCTGGAAAGGGGATTATCACCACGACCTTAATACTGAACTCAGTTACTGGCCTGCCTATACATCAAATCACCTGGATGCCGCCAAGGGATACCTGAATCATTTGCAGCAGAATAGCGACAATTACAGGAAATATACAAAGACCTATTTT
>Ga0208787_1000094_pt1 | contig 40718 bp, 42 predicted proteins | sample Wag4_2014_7_11_FD_187362 | JGI IMG/M metagenome (GOLD analysis project Ga0208787, IMG submission 187362) | Fresh water microbial communities from Ohio, USA - Utica-2 Time Series HT 2014_7_11 (SPAdes) (version 2) | ecosystem: Environmental > Aquatic > Freshwater > Water tank | place: USA: Ohio...
ATTTTCTATTGTACTTAACTCCCCATTTAAGACAATAAACAGTTATTTTGTTCATTGTAATTTTTATATGTTTTCAAATTCTTTTACTAACTGTAAGGGATTTGTTGCTGTTCTTATCTTTGATTTTTTATCAGTATCATTACAATTTTTAAGTTTAGCTGATTCAAACATTTTTAATTTTAGTTTAAATAGAAGTTCATCATCTTTGTCATCATAATTAAATAAAAATTTATCAAATCTATCTAAAAATTTTTCATCACTATTTTCTGATTGATATTTTAAACTATCAGTTACGTTAGTTATATAGTTAGTCAATTGTTGACGATATACTTTTTGTTTATTTTTAGTATTCTTTTCTATCTGTTCCAAATCTACTTCAGTTAATAAGTCTTTAAAATCTGAATTTTGAAAATCTACTGGTACAAAATAATTTACCGTACTATTATTTTCATTATATAAAACTTCAATCGTAGTTTTATTTTTATCGTAAAAACAAACCTCTTTTATTTTATTACTAAAAACAGCCATATCAACTCCTTCATTATATTATTATGTTTTATCTATCGTTAAATTATACACATTTGCAATTTCAACAGCAACATCGGCAGGAAATTCTTGAGCTCTATAATCATCACCAATTTGTACTGTTTGATAATTACCTGTGTTTGTTACTCCTACAATTGAATTTAACATACTTGTTCCTCTTTGATTTCCTGTTCCATTTATATTATATCTTATTCTATAATTATCAGGAGAGTTTACAGTTAAATATCTAAGCCAAGTAGTTAAATTGTTTGAAAAAGTTGTTTTATCATACACCTGTATATTACCTGTTGGAGTTATAAAAACAGGTACTACGGTATAATCAGGATCACTTCCTGTGTTTCTTTTATGTAAATAATAATTGTTAATTGTAATAGGTTGATCTTGTGCTTCTGGTATACCAGCAGCAGTAAATAAAGTTAAATCAGCTCTAGTATCTGTAAATACTGCAGTTGGTGCAGGGTCTACTAATACTATTTGACCTCTCATTGAAGCGTGAATCTCACAATTATAATAATATGTTCCTGGCGCATAACCTGTAGTATTCCAAGTAATAGTTCCTACAGCAGAACCATTATTTGTTGTTCCTGTTGTTAAACCATTTGCAGATCCTGTTGATGCTTCAGCTTTTATCCAAAAAGGGTGACCTGATGCGTTTAGAACAAATACTAATGTATCTCCTACAGTAGCGTTTACAGTAGGATTTGATCCTGATATATCTCCTGAAAAAGTATATGAACCACTACCAGCATTCGTTACGCTATAATTTCTTGTTATACCAACAACTGGCTGAATAACAGCAGTATGATTAGCTAAAACAGTTGAAGTGGAAATTGAATACGTATTTCCTGTTAATGTAGATGCAGTTGAAGCAGAAGTTATTACATCTATTGCAGGGTGAAAAAAAGTATCTTTCATATCTTGTAAACTCATTGCTTGTATATTACCACCTGATGTTAAATAAGCTGGCCAATCTGTAAGCGTACTTGCAGGTAAAGATAGTGACGATACTGTTTGTAAAATTTTTTGATATGATACTGTTACTAACTGAGGTTCTTGTGTTGTAGCTTCAGTTGGAAATGCCGTATTTGTTTGTGATGTTGCTCCAGCGCTCCAACGAGTGTCGTTTATGGCTGTTAAATTTGAACCACTATTAGCTGTAACTGAAAGAGTAACTGTAGGATTTATAGACCATCTATAAGCAATATAATTTATAATTTGATTAATTTCACCACTAGATAGATTAGTTAAATCTCCTGTAAGTGTGTTATAATATAAAGGTGTTCTAATAGCCATTGTATATACCTAGGTTATACTCCAGGTGTTACTAAAGTTTTTAAAACTGTTGTTCCGTCTGAAGCTATAATATTCAAAGTAACTGGAGTACTAAATTTATTAATTGTTACTGCTGAATTTTGAATTTTAGGATTAGTAACTGAGTCTGAAGCCAAATCATCAGCTATTATTGTTGTATCCGTAATATTTTTATTTGTAATTCGTTGTGTCATAATATTATTTATGTTATTATTAATTCTCTTATTTGAATGGCATTTCCAGTATCAGGAGCAGAAGTAAATATACAGTTATTACTTACAACGCTATAATCCGTTGTTGGTCTTTGAACTATTCCATTTTCCGTTACTATTATTGTGGCTGTAGATTGACCTACAGTTACACCAAAAGATGTTTGAGTACCATCTCCTGTATAAGATCTAACGTTAAAAGTAACCCCTGCTATTGCACCTATATCTGCTCTAATTTCATTACCAGTTCTATATTTTAAAGTGTTACCATCAGCAACTAAAAATTTATCAGTATCAACTGTTGCAAAAGTTAATCCTGTTAATATATCAGATAAGTCTGCTGAAATAGTTAAAGTGTCTGTAGATACAACTGCAGTAATTCCTGTAGAGCCTGTTACGTTAATAACATCATTTGAACTTACTGTTGTTTGATTTAAAGCACTATCTCTAAGAATAAAATCTTTTGGGTTATTATAAGTTTCGTTAATAGCAGCAACAATACTTGTCTTATTTGAAGTAGATAGACCAGATAAATCTCCTACGTCTGTACCCAAAGAGTTAAACGTTGTTCTAAACGTGTTAACTGTGTCTGTTGTTGCAACTGTTCTTATAGGCATTATTTTTTAATAACCTCTTTTAATAAATTTTTAATTTCAAATAATTCTTGTTTTAAAGTATTTATTTCTTTTATAGTACTTCTTATTTGATCGCTTTGTTGTTCTCTCACCTTCATTCTTTTCATATAAATTGTGTATTCATTTTTAGATGTATTAACAATAGCATTTGTTTTAACATCTCTTTCTAAATTTTCAAAACCTTCTACTTTTAATTTCATATTACAACGCTAATGCTATACCTCTTAAATCTCTAATAATAGGAGGATAAGAAGAATTAGTTCCTTTTAATACTACTTTAATTTGAAACGCTGTAAATTCACCTAATCCAGTAATACTATATTTGTATTCTTTAAATGAACTATCATTTTCAGCAGGAGATACAGTATCATCTTCACTACCGTCAATATTAAAAGCATTCCAAGTTAAATCGTTAATATTTCTAACTTCATCAGCACCAGTTACTCTATAAAATACTTTTACTGAAGATGAAGTTCTTACATTTTGAGTTAGTCTTACATCTAATGCAGTTGACGCATTTTCTAACAATATAGGTCTAGTTACATATACTGCAGCTGATGATGTTCCTGATGAGTTAAAATCAGAAACAAAATTTGTTGTATTTGAAACTGTTGGATTATTTAATCTATTTTGTACCGCAACCATACTCATTCTTGAGGTATCTAAAACAGGAGAAATTTTTGTATTTTCAGTAGTTAAAGTTAAAATATTAAATAATGATTTACTACCTGACATTTCATTAGTTTCATTAATTGAACTCGCAACTAATCTAGGAGAAGTAAAATTAATGTTATCTGAAGGAGTTACATTGATTGCTTGACTTGATGATTCTAATAAGAATGATGTTTCTGTGCCGTGTATTGAACTTCCACTTGTTGTTCTTAAAGAGTATCCTAATCTAGTTCCTGGAACTGTCATAGTTGAAATATTTAAACAAGCAACATCAAATAATCTATTTTGTGTTGTTACAACAGAACTTCCTCCAACATCACCAGTAGCTGTTGCAGTACCAGCAGTAGTAATACTAAATGTATCTAAAGTAACATTTGAAATAGAAGTGTAAGTTCCATTTATTTGTGTATGAGTTATTCCATTATATGTTCCAGCAGGTACACCTGAAATTGTAACATTATTAGTTAAACTATGCATTCCGTGATTTCTACAAGTAACTGTAATAACACCTGAACCAGTTGTTGTTCTTAAAGGATTTAGATTTAATGTTCTTGTAGGTACAGTATCGTTTACTAAAGTAACACTACCACTTACGTTTTCAAATTCCGCTCTATTAATTTTAAATTTTATGTCTTCCATTTGTTCAGCTGACCAAGTTGAACCATTTTGAGATTTAAATAACACCCCAGCATAAGGATTTTCTGATATTGTTCTATTTGAACCAATTTGAGTATCACCTAATCTTGCAACAAAAGCATTATAGTTATTACAATCAGATAATACTACAAAACAATATTCAGTTTTTTCTTGTAGATAAACAGGAGATGGGAAAGTAAACTTAGTTGCAATACTTGCATCTTCACTGATATTAACTGAAGAAGGATTTAATGTTATTTCACCAAAAGGTATTACAGTCCTAGAAGGATAACCATTTACTACTTCTCTAATTTGTACTGTAATAGGAATATTTGTATCTTTAGATTGTAAATACAAATCTAATGAAGTAATGAATACTCCACCTGTATTATCTATTAAAAATGTTTGTGCAAGAGGATCATTCCAACCTATAATATCAGAAGTTTCTCTTGTTGATGTTCTTGTAATATTTCTAGTATCATTAACGTCAATTCTTACTAAACGTGGCTCTCTTGTTGATACAATTGTATTCTGTACAGTTTCTAAAGAACCTTTAGCTATATAATCTGCTTCAGCAGAAGTTTCAACATCTGTTGTTGAATTTGTAATTGAACTAGTTAATCTGAATACTCTTTGACCAGTTCTCCATCTTGGATTATTATTATTAGTAGAATCAGGAATACTAAAAGTACCTGATACAGAACCATTTACGTTTGTTATTAAATCTCCTCCAAGAGCTCCTCCTGTAGGAGTTATATAAGAAGCAATACTTATATTATCAAAATATGGATAAACTTTTGTATTTGGTTTCATTCTTGTAGCTGTAAAATTTATTATTCTACTTCTTATAAAAGGTATAAATGCTATATTTAATACTCTATCACCCAAAGCAGTTCTTACAACTTGAGGCACTAAAGATGTTCTAATACCTGTTCTTGTTTGAGAAACTTGTTGTGATGTTTCAATTGTTCTATCTCTTACAAGAGCTCTTCCAGCCCATCTTGTACTTTCGCTACTAATTCTATCTGCTGAAGATCCTTGCCAAAAATCTTGCCACTCATTCCATACAGTATCAATTTCTACGCTATCTAAATTAGGGTTACCTAGTGCTTCAACCATAGTATCAAAAGCACCTCTTTCATTAACTAATAAATCAGGAACTCTATTTGTTTCTTTCCATTCATCGCCTGGAGGATCAAGTGCAACTGAACCTGCCCAAGTAAATATATTAAAAGGATTAACATTTAGATATTTACTAGCATAAGGTTGTTCTATTAAATTTACTTCTGTGTAAGGTAAAGTAATTAAATCTCCAGTTTTTTGATAATTGGAAGCTATTCTATCAGCTGTTAAAATTGTAGTGTTTCCTGAACTTGTTGCTTCAATCAATTTTACAGATTCAGAATTAAACATTGGTCTAAGGAATCCACCAGCCATATCCATAGAAACTTTATAATCAAAATTACCTACATCGCCAATACCGTGACCCGTAAAATTGTCTACAATAAATCCGTTTTTAAATCTGTCAAAACCTTCTGCATCTTGTATTTGTAAAGATTGTGCTTGTGTTTCTAGTAAAGATAATTGAGTATAATATTCTACATTTGATATTCTTTTTTCTAAACGACCAATATCTCTCATTGTATATCTTCGATTATCAATTTTTTCAATATCTATATCTGAAGTTTTTAATGATAATGTATAACTATTTAAAGCTAATGTAAATAAATGCATAGCATTATCTAAATTTTTAGGAAGTTGAGGAGTTAAAGAACTTGCTCCTTTAACAACTTTAAAATTACCATCTTTATCTAAAAATACTTTATCAAATCGTTTTAAATAATATTCTAAATCTGTAGTAATATCAGAATTGAATTGAACAGGATCTACGGTAGATGCTCCCAATCCGTTGTATTGTCTTAATTGACCAGAACCAACAACAATAGATGCATCATCAACTCTAGGTCTAAAATCTAAACAATCACGTAACTGATATGTTAATCCTGAAGTATCTGAAGTATAAGAAGGGATATCCTTATAGTCAATAACACTTGTATAAGAATCAACAGAAAAATAATCTCCAGAACCGTGAGAAAAATAATCAAAGTCTATTAATAATCTACCGGTAGGATTAAGAGAACCTGGTTTTAATTTAAGTCTACCTATATCATAAAAATTATCTCTTTGTCCAGTATCTAAATCGAATCTTGATTTAATATCAGTATCAGAAGATGTAGCATTTGTAGAAAAATTTGCTGACATATAAACTGCATTAATTCTGTATACATCTGCTTTACTTAAACCTATTAAACCAGATTGTATTGTTGTTTGAGTTGAAATAGATAAACTAGAATTTAATACAAGCGTTTTTGTTTTTTCATTAGCAACAGTACGTGATACTGTGGCAACTATTTTTATTTTATGTCCTGCAAAATTTGCACCAAAATCTAATGATAAAGTTTTTCCAGTAGGAGTACCTGTTAAAGTAAATATTGGATCGCCTTCGTGATTATTTCCTGATAAACTAAAAATATCTCCTATATTTCCAGAAGGACCAGCGCCTAAATTTATAATAGAAACAGTGAAATCTCTTTCAGATAATCCTGTAAATGTCTCATTTGTTCCTGCAGTTATTTGAGCATCACCATTTGCAGATAATAATGCTATAAAATTTCTTCTTACGTAAAAATTTGTATCTGTAATATTATTATTAGATGATGTTTTTAAAGTTTTGATAGTTTCGTATGGTAACTTAAATATTGAAATGTTTTTATTAGATCCATTTAGTTTCGATCTTCTTCTTACACCAACTGTTTTTGTTGATACATCAGATGCACCTACTGCAGTTGAAAATGTTAAACTAGTATTAGATGTTACAGACTCAACAATTTTAGTTATAATAGTTCCATTGTCAGCTGTAAAATGTATTGTATCTCCTAGTCTTAATTCTGTTAAAAATAATGTTCCATAACCAGTAACTACTGTTCCATTGTTTGCAATTGAAAACGTTCCAAATAGTTGGTAATTGTCTCCAAAAGCTGCACTAGTTTCTGTATCAGCAGTATAGTTTATTCCTGCTCCACCTGTCATACCAATTTGTTTTACAGAAGAAAAGTCAAAGTTTTGTACACCGTGAAATCCTAAAACATTATTTTGTATTGTTGATGTTACTAGTGATGTTGACCCTGTAATAGTTTCTCCATTAGCAAATATTCCTAAAACGTTAGCTAATACAACAACACCGTGATTTGCAGTTCCTCCAGAACTAAATGATGTAACATTTACAGGACTAGTTCCATTAGATGCATATAATTCAAAAGTATTTTCTGTTGGATTTTTTACTGTATAAACAGCAGCAGTAAGAACTGAAACTGAATTAATTGACCAAGTACCTCCTGAAATCTCAACTTGCATACCTTCTTTAAATGTATGAGCTGTAGAAGTAACAATAGAAGGATTTGCAATAGACATATTGCTAATTACAGCCGATTTGTATGATGAAATAGTTTGAACGTAACCTGTAGCTCCAGATGTACTTCCTGTAATTTTTTCTCCGTTAGTAAATGCGACTGCTTTAGATACGTTAAGATGTGTAAACATTTCTATATCAAAAAGATAATGTTTATAAACGTTACTTGTTAAAGATGATGTTGCAAATAAATTAGAACTTGCAATACCATTATTTAATTCAAAACCTCTAGACTTTGCTCTACCTATTTGAGGTACAGCCACACCAGATGTAGATTTTAATGAACCTCTTACATCAGCTCCTGTAGCACTTAAATACGACAATCTATTATTAGTTGTAGCAGTATCATATAAATTTACATTTTTAAATGTTTCAGTTTCTCCAGGATTATATGTAATATCTGGAGCGTTATAAACATTAGAAACATTTACATAACTTTCTAAATCAAATCTAGTTTTAAAATTATTAGATGTACTAAAATCTCTTGCCTTATCAACATCTAAAAACGTTGTACCTATTGTTTCAATTTCATAACCTTTAACATAAGCTTTACCAGGTCCAATTGCTGCTACTAATTTTGTTTCTACCCCACCATTACCAGATGTGTAAATACCTCTATTAGTTCCTGATAGTAAATGTTCTCTTAAATCTATATCAAAATCTTTTACACTGTAGTCTCCTGATTCGTCATACGTTCTTCTTGCAAACGTATCTTCTAAAACAGAATATTCAGTTGTTCTAATTTGATTTTGTAGTATTCCATTTTCTAATCTTAATAATTCTATAAAGTTTGAATCATCAACAGAATTTAAAGCTCTTTTTGATAGTGTTAATGATATTTTAAATCTGTGTGCACCTGGAGCATTAAAATTAGATGTACCTGCTGCATTATCAACTAGTGTACCATCTTCGTTAGCAGTTATAAATGATTCTACTATATCAACACCAATACGATAACTTGGAGTATCTGTATATTTGTCTAATATTATTGTTTGATCTAAAATTGTAACGTAATATCCATTAATATAATAAACACCTTTTGCAATTGATGCAGATGAACCTGTTGCAGTTGTATTAACTGTTACTGTCTGAGCAGCTGAACTTACGGTACAATTACAAATTTCACCATTCGTAAATACAAAACTAGTATTATTAGTTCCAGTTTTAATATATTTAACGTAAAGAGTATCAGGATCAGTACCAGTACTTGCTACAGCATTAACAACTTCTGCTTGAACTCCTGAAGTTACACCTGTTAAAATTACACCGATATATGAATTTATATTACTTAAAGATTTAGCACTTAATTTAATAGCATAGTAATTTAAATCAAATGCTACTTGACCAGGTATGACCATTGCGCCTTTTTTAAAGACGTGATCAGAAAATTTTTCAATCTGATTTTGTAATATTGTTTGTGACTGTGTTAATTCTCTCGCTTGTACTGCAAATGAAGGTCTAAACAGTACTCTATGAAAATTTTTATTTTCATTAAAATCATCATAGTATGGAGAAAGATTAAAGTCAGTTGGACTTGGCATATCTTCCTTTAAAATTCAATAATTAGTTTAATATTTTCAGTTTGGTCCGCTGCTCTTGTAATTGGTGCTCTGTTTTCAATGTAAATAACATCACCTTTATCAACATCTAATTCTGAAGCAGCATAACCATTAGAAAACGTTATACTATCAGCTGTTTCACTAGCAGAAGCACTTGGAGTAGCTGTTGCTCCAGATGTTGCGCCAGTAATAATGTTTGCTCCACTAAATGCAACTAAATTTCCACTAGCATTAATACCACCATCTACAAATCTTGTTTGAACATAATGTAAAATTCTATTAACGGAGTCCCATTCTACGACTCTACCTACAGCACCTGTAGTTGCTTGACTAATTTTTTCATCTACTTGAAAAGTTCCTGGTGTAGGTGAAGCAGCAATTCTAATTGCTTTCGTTGTTCTTAACGTAGATGCTGTTGCAACACTTCCTAATGATTCTGGGTCTTTTAATAATACTATTTTTCTAAAATCGTTTTCAGTTGTAAAATCTCCAGTGTTTGCTGATTCTGTTCCTTCTAAATTAATATTCAACATTACAAAAAATCCACCTAATTCTTTTACTGCATTATAACCGTGTCCACCTTTAGGTTCAATAATACAATCTAATTCTGCTCCTGTTAAGAATCCAGAACTTGCAGTATTAATATCAGCGTTTCTTACTGAAGCAAAAGTATAACCAGTACCTGCACTTGTAACTGTTACACTTGTAACAGCTGTTCCTGAAATTACTACTGTACAAAATCCACCTGAACCATCTCCTCTTAAAGGAATACCTGCATAAGTGCCGTTTGTTCCTCCAGTACCACCATTTTTAATTTTAATTATATTTACTCCTCCATCTACTGCTGCACTTTGTACTGTACTGTTTGTTTGAACAGCCATAAAATCTGTAGATAAAAAATTTATTTGTTGAGAGGCACTTAAAGTGTACATAAATTTCCATTTATAACCATCGCCTGTTGAAAGTATAGAAGTTGAAGTTCCTGTAGGTTCAACTGTAGAAGCAACGCCATTATTATTATCTAAACATTTATATACGTTGTATGCGGAATTTAAAACATAAAAAGTTGAGTCAAATAAATTTGAAGCACCACTTGTTGATGTTAAAGTAGTTGTTGTTCCTGTTATTCTATTACCATAATCATTTCTGTACATATCATAAATCGTACCCACAGTCCAATTTCTTCTAGGAATAACATAACTTACGTTTGAAGCCGAAATTTTTTTAGCAGCTAATAAATCATCAAAAGTATAAAATTCTTCTGTAACACTGTCTGCAGGTACAATAGGAGAACTATCAGAACCCGTATTGTCTGTTCTTAAATCTGCTCTTGTATATGTTCCCCAAGATAAAGGAGCACCAATACCTAGATAATAAGCATTAGACGCAGCTTCAGAAAAAGATTCTACAAACTGTTCACTATTATGTATTCTAAATTTATTTGTTATAATTGCCGGCATATTTTTTTAAGCTTGTGCTTCTCCCCAACGTAACAATATGTTTGTATTAACCGCAGTACCAGAAGCTTTGTATATATTTATCGCCAAAACATCGGGACCATTTGGAAATGTTCCTCTACCACCTAATGTAGTAGTTGTTAATTCTTTTAGTTTTGATAGGGATAAACTGTTACTCTCTCCCGAGTTCGCAATAAACGAAAATACTGTTTCACCTGGTAGTGCAAAAGCAGGTTGTAAAAACTGGAATGTAACTGTTGCTCCAGCAGACACTGCAGAAACAGCGTTTTGAGTAAATGTTACTCTATAGTATTGTGTTCCACCATATGTAAGTGTAGGTGATATTGTAGCTACTTTTGTATTTGCAGGGAATTTTGCATCTAAAACAGTTGTTCCTGCAACTGCTGCGCTAGCGTCAAAAGTTGCTTTTGTAAAATATAAAATACTTGTACCTGATGCAGCGTTACCAGCAAAAGTAAATGCAATTGTTGCTCCAGAGTTTGTAGCAGGTAATGATCTATTAAAATTAACTTGTGTATAAAACCCAAAAACTGTTATTGAAGTTATAACAGCATTATTATATCCACCTGTTGTAATTGATGATCCTACAACTATTCCTGTTGTGCTCCAACTTGCTGAAGTAAAATATAGTACTGAACTACCATTACCTGTGTTGTAAGCAATTTGTGCTGAAGCAGTTAAAGCAGCTGTAGTAGTTGCAGTTGACGTTGTTGTACCTGCTCCAGATTTCCAAGATACGGAACCTCCTGATGCAATTTGAGCAAAACTAGGTTGTCCTCCTTGAGCAAGACCTTGTAATGTTGTCCAAGATACTGAACCTGGATCAATAGGATAATTTTGTGGATTTAAAACACCTTCTACAATAATTGAACCCGTACTACCTGAATCTGAAGTTATTTCAATACCTTCAAGTAATAATTGAGCTCTATTTAATAATTCTCTTTCTCCTAGATCACCTATAATTGCGTTTGATACGCTAGGTGCTAATCTAATTAAAAATGCAGTTTGTTTAGTAGTTGTTGCTGATAAGTTTGTTTGAGCATAGTTAAAAATATATCCTCTATCTTCATCAAATTCTCCATCAATTAAATATGCAGAACCCCAATGAGATATTGCCGGACTACAAGTATTTGTTACGTAAATTACTCCCTGATTATCATTGTGTGAAGCAGCGGCTCCAGCAGAGTATGAACGTGTTGCTCCAGCATTAAAATTAGTTAATGTTGTACCTCTTACACAACCCGTTAATGTATTTGCTGTAGCATTTTTACCTGTATATGAAATTAGCTCATTATCAATATATACAACACCTGAAGTTGGTAACCCTGTAACATCTTCCACTGTAATAGTTGTTACTGAACTATTAATGGCTCCATCTAGTCTAGTACCTGGTATTTCATTTAAAACTTCATATCGAACTGGTGCGTTACCTGTTCTCATATAAGCTTCAGTATTTAAATTGTTTCCTTTTAATCTGTGACAAAATACATAATTACCATTAGGACCTCTTAGCATCCAATCTATAAATCCAGCACCGTACCAGCTAAATTGTATACCTATCATTTGCATTTTAGTAGGATCTATTACATATCCACTTGGTCCTGTACCGTCACACTTATCTAAATTCCATTCTGATTGAGGTATAATTAAATCTTGCACTTTACAAATTGAAGCACCAGCTATATTTGATACGCCTCTAAAATCAGGAGTAACAGACATTGAAGTTTGACTTGTAATATTAGATACCACGTGTGTCATACCTTTTATAACAACTCTATCTCCAGCTTTTAATTGATCAACGAATCTTGTATTTGTACCTGTAATACTGTTTGAGTTTGCATTTACTGCAACACTACCACCTAATTGAAATGTAGATGATCTTCTTCCTACAGAAAATTGTTCTCCATCATATTGCCAAAATATTCCATTTTGATCGTCAAAAGGACCAGATCTTACAACTGCCCCTTTCCATTTATATAAATTCATTTTAGCATCAGCACTTAATTCAGCTGTAGAATTAGAAAGAACATTAGTTGCAATAACTGTTAAAGTTCTTTCATCAATAATACTTGATACAATATAGTGTCCGTCATAACCTGGCGTAATAACACCTTCTATTCTAATTTCAGCACCAACTTGGCATCCGTGGTCAGTATCATCTGCAACGAGTGTAATTAAAGAATTTACTGCTGTTCCTGATGCAGTAACACTTCTTAATTGATAACTAGGAGCAAAAAGAGCACCTGTATTATACATAGCGCCTTTTCCTGATTGATAACGAATATATTTTTTACTTTGACGAATTGCTTGACCACCATGCTGAGGACCACCAGTACCTAATTGAACTCCACCATCAAAAGGTCTATGTACAAAAAATGCATCTGGTCTTACGTAAATTGATCCTTGAATGTCTGCAGCACCTACAGCAGAATCATTTAATAATGTTAAAATTTGTCCTGATGCTCTTGCAGTGTATCTTATTCTAGTAGAACTTTGAATATCATTAACTATAATAGGACCAGAAGCTAAATTATGATTATTTGAACCAGCATCAGAACTAACAACAGATAATAAAGACATACCAGGGACAAATCCGTGTGGTGATGTAAAATCAACTTGAATTACAGCAATTGAAGCATAAGACGCTGTAGCAGTTGCTGCAGAAGCTAATATAGTAGGAGCACTTAATGCTACTGTTGAATATATAGGAATTTGACTACCTCTAATAGCTGTTCCAGTTGTAGTAAAAGTAGTTACAGCACCTGTACTTACACCACTTACTGTAAGTGCAACATCATTCGTAACATCTAATCCTTCGCATTGAGTTCCTAATACTTTATATCTTTGTCCTATAACATAACCACTACCTCCAGCAGTAACTGCAGAAGTATATAATCCACCATTTCTTGTTATATTAATAGAAGCACCAGTAGAACCATTACTTGTTGCATAAGGAATTCTACTTGAATAGTTTGCAGTACCTGAAACAGCTAATCCAGAAACTATTGTTACTGTAGCAATACCTGAACCAGAAAGTGTTGCCACTCTTAATATTAAATCATTTCCTAAAACTGCAGTTCCTGTTATTGTAACTGATGTAACAACACTTCCGCTTGTAGTAGCTACTCTTACTACAGCATCATTTGTAGGAGAAGTTCCGTCTAAAGAAGTTCCTGTACATAAAAATCTTGTACCTAAAAAGTAATCATTTCCACCATTATTAATTGTTGGAACAGTATATACTCCAGCATTTCTATTAATATTAATATCAAGTCCTGATGATAATGTAGAAGTATTTGTACCAAAAACTGCAGTATAAGCACCTGAACCATTTGCAGTTCCACCAAAACCAATTGTTGTAATTGCTCCACCTGTAGTATCATTCGTAACACCTGTAATAATAATACTTAAATCGTGTGTTGGAGAAGTACCTCCTAAACTTGTTCCTGGTATATTAATTGCATCTCCTATAAAATATCCAGTACCTGCATTGTTTATCGTTACAGTATCATACACTCCTGCAGTTTTATTTACGTTAAAAGTTGCACTTGTTCCTGTTGATACAATTTCAGTTAATGTTACAGAATTATATGTTTCATTATCATTTTCAACTCCACCTAAATCTGAACCCAAAATTTTTAAAGTGTCTGCTACAAAATAACCTGAACCTGGTATAGAAATTCCTGCAATAGAATAAGAACCACCTGCTCTTGAAATGTTAAATCTAGCATTTACTCCAGTTGATAAAATTTCTGAATATGCTACAGTTGTGTATGTTTGAACATCTCCTTGAAGTGATGTTGTTAAAGCAGAACTTAAAGATAATGTATTTCCTACTATGTTAGTAATTATAGCTTGTGTTCCTGTTCCATTATTAATAGCCATTCCTGGAACTAATCCCGATACAGTTGAAAGTGTAACTGATGATGAACCGTTTGCAGCATCTGAAGCAACGTAATTTGTTGAAACTGTTCCTCCTGTTCCTGAATTTGAAGTAACTTGTGTACCTACTGTTATATAAGCAGCAGATGAAGTTGTTGAAGATGAAGTTATAGGAGCGCCACTTGGTGGAACTGCTCCTGTAAAAGTTAAACTTGTAGCACCTAGAGGCGCTGCTAATATCGTTGAAAAAGAACCACTTGAACCATTTGAAAATACTGAATATGTAGGATTGCCTACTGCTGCTCCAGTATAAAATCCTGCTTCTCTTAAAAGAGTAGTTGAAGTTACTACTGTTTCTCCACTTGAAGTTCCAACTTTTGCTTTAGCGTAATAAGTAAATGAAGAAGAAGTTGGTACAGTATTTACAATAAAACTTCCTTCAGCTCTTGAAAATCCTAAAGTAGATGGAGATAATGCTTTAATTGTAAAAGGTTGTCCTATACTCCATCCGTGCGCTCCTTGAGTAGTCACAGTAATAATTGAAGGTCCAACTCCAGCACTTGTAACAGAGGCATCAGTTGTAACAGACTGTACATTTTTTTCTGTACCTGGTATTTCGTAAGTAGATGGATATCCTCTTTGTGTTGCAATTGCTTGCCACTTAGTAGGTTGTAATCCATATTCAAAGTCAGCATCAATCATCGCTTGAGGTCTTGCAACTCTCATACGCTCAATTGCATCTGTTCCAAAATCGTAAGGTCTTACAATCATTTCAGCAGATTCTTCAAATATTTGTAAAGTATCAGAAGTTGCCATTGTATCAGTATTGTATTTTAAATAAATTACTGTTGTACCATTATCAACTGTTAATGCATTAGGAAAGTTTACAGAATTTGCAGCTGTGAAAGTAGTTGATGCTCCTCTTAGAGGATCACCAAAACTATAAAGTACTTCATTATCTGTAACATTTGTAATTAATAATAAATCATTTAAATCTACTTTTCCTATTAATTCTATAGAACTAATTACGTTAGGAGATAGAACAGGTAAACTAGATAATCCATTTGTTATAGTATCTGTGATTGTTGTAAATCCAGTAGTAATTTTTGCAGTTGCGCCTGCTTCTGCTGTTGTTCCAGCATTTATATTTTGAGTAGTCATTACAGGACTTTGTAATGTAGGATATATTGTATTTGTTAAAATATAATTATTGATAATAGTTCTACAGTAAGTGATATAAGTAGTTTCAGGAACTCTTGTACCAGAAATTGTAGGAGTTGCACCTACCCAATATGTTGCAGCTTTTGTTCTAGCTGAAGCGTTACCATCATATCTTAAATCAAATATTGCTGCTTCTATAATTGCATCAATATCATTTTGTAATGTAGCACTTGAAAAAACATAACCAATGTATGGAGCGTTACCAGCCAGCTTTTGCTGATTAACATATGCCTCAACTTCATCTTTTATAAATTCTTTATTTGCTACAATTTTTGCATATGCAATAGGATTTCTATTACTAGCTAAAGGTATACCAGGTTGAAAGTAATAAGTTTGACGTAATTTTTTTGCCATATTAAGAACCTAATGCCACAGATAAAACATACAATTGATTTTGAACATTACTTGATAACCCATCTAAGTATTCAAATTCTGTATTTGAAACATTTCCATTTCCTATAGAAGAAGCATCTATGTTTGTAATTGTATTGTTTGATCCATTAATTGTTTTATTTGTTAAAGTTACTGCATTATTTGCTGTAATTATACCAGTTGCTCCAGTTAATAAATTTAATTCTGTTGATGTTGCTGTAAGAGTTGTTCCTCCATTTATAACAGGAGAAGTTAAAACTTTATTAGTTAGTGTTTGATTGCCTGTAAGAGTAACAACACTATTATCAACTGAAACTGTAACTGTATCTGTTGATGCTGATATTGTATTGATACCAGTACCAGCTAATATATTTAATGTGTCTCCACTATTTAATAATTGAGCTGTTCCAGAAGTACCTTGTACAAATAATTGATATGTAGCTGCTACAGAACCTGGTTGAAATCTAGCATTTATTGTATCATATATTAAAACATTGTTAGTTGTTGCACCAGCAACGTCTATTTTTAAATTACTACCATCTCCTAAACTATTATATATTTCTGTAAAATTAGAATTGATTATATTACCGCCAGCACGTAGTGTTGTACCCGTACCGTCGTTTGCTACACTTCCAATATTAACTGATTGTTTAGACAATTGTAATTCCTTTTTTATTATTTATACGACTATTTATATACTTATTCATAAACTTTATATACCAGGATTAGGAACAGGAGTGGCGTCTGTTGTTACAATATTATTATCAAAAGTGTTAATATCTTCATCAAAAGTATCTGCTCCATTTGTTAAATCTCTTGTTGATTCAGATGGTATTGTAAAATATGTTTTATTTTTAAACAGGAAATCTCCCATATTTAATGATTCTCCATCTATTGCAACATTTTTAGTTCCAATTAGTGTAATTGAACCTAATTGTGTTAAATCTATTTGTGTAGAAAAATTTTGATCTAATAACAAAGAATCCAATGATTTTAAATTAATACTAAGAGCTCTACCAAATCTTGTATCATTATTTCTTATATTTGTATTTTCTTTCAAAACAAAGTTAAAATTATTTTTTGATATTAAAGTTAAATCTCTAGTATTAGGTGTAAAATGTTCAATTGTTGCAGGATTTAAATCTGCTGCTACTCCTCTATTAGCATTTGCTCTTAAAGAAGTTCCATCTGTTAATGTTCCTAATCTTCTACCAAAAATTGTAGCAAATAATGTGTTAACAACACTATAAATAGGAGTATCAATAATACCTGAAGTTATTCCAGCAACAGGAGATGATATTCTTACATTTAGATTTGATTCAATATTTAAAGTGCTTATAAAATAAAATCCTGCAGAGTGATTTGTTTTTTTGAAACTGTCCCTCCAATCATTAATTGTTCTTCCTACTTTTATGATATAAGAAAAATCTTGATATAATAAACTATCTTGTATTTTAATTGTATTTTCTGAAATTTGTCCGTCTTGATTTATATAAGTTCCATTAGTATTTAAAACTGAAACAATATTAGAAGTTGCAGTTGCTTGATTAAATTCTTTTATAGTTGCAGATGCTCCTGAAGTTAATCCTATTATAGTTGTATTTTTTTTAAACGTACCAGATACAGGATTTAAATATAAAACGTTTATTGCACTATTTTGTGATCTTAATGTTCCTGTAATTATTGTGGAATTATCGTTACTTAAAGCAGATACAGTTTCTCCAACTAAAAATGTTCCTGCACGATTTAAATAAAATAGATTAACTGGAAGATTTAAAGTAAGAGCAGGAGAATTTTGATATCCTTTACCAGGTTCTACTATTTTTAATGATAAAATTTTTCCAATATTAGGACTGTATGTTTTTAATACGGCAGAAGCACCTAAAAAACTATTTACAGTTGCTGTAGGTAAATTAGAATAATTATAACCTGGATTTATAAGTCTAACATCAGTAATATCTTTATTTCCAGTGCTAGATTCTTGTACAAATTTATTTCCTACATATAAATCACCTTTAACAGTTTCATCTTCTAAAATAATATGATCGTCAATTAAACTTGAACTTTCTTCTTGTGTAAATCCACCATTTACAACTGAAACTTTAGCAACAGCAGCTCCACCATTAGTATTTGCATTATTAAATACTACATCATCACCTATTTCGTAATTTGTTCCTCCATTTTCTACAAATATATCTGTCAATCCTGAACGACCAACATTTTCTACTTGTATTAATGCTCCTTGACCACCACTTATTAAATCAATTACTGTATTTTCTGTATATAAATTTCCTGAATTTGTTATAACGGGAATATTTGGTAATCCTGTAACGTTTACTTTTATAAAATTGAAATCATTATCAAATTGTGTTCCTCTAACTTCTTCTCCTATAATAAAATTGCCTGAAATAGAACTAGTGTTCAAAACAAATTCGGTTATCTCATCACTACCAATTTGAAATTTAAATACGTTTTCAATTATGGCAGTAGTTCCTGAAGTTACACCCAATATTGTTCTACCTATCAATAAACCTGTATCACCCTGTGTTGCTATTCCTCTTAATATTTTACTTGCATTCCATTTACCATCAGAAAGTCTTAAAACCTGTTCTCTAGGATATGAAGTTTCTGATTCTAAGCCAAATAATAATCTAAAAAATATTTGATTACCTATATTTGTACCTTTTAAACGATATAAAGATTTAATATTTTTTATTAATGTTCTTTTATTAATATTATCATCAACTTTGTCAGGTAAAGTAGCAAATAATTCATTTCTAAATTGTTTTAAAAAATTAGAGATTACTTTATCAGGATCTCTAAAGTCTAATAATTCTTGTATATTTGTTACTGGATTAGGACGATAGTTATTTACAATTGCACTTGCGTTAGACGTTAAACCAAGTACGGTTTCTCCCATTATAAATTTATTTTGAGAAGAAATATATAGTTTAGAGCTATCTATATCTTCTGCTAATATTGTTGATTGTGCTTTTGATGTTTGTCCTTGTATTATTTCACCTCTAGTAAATTTACCAAAAGAAGAACTTTCTAAAATTAATTTATCACCCTCATCTGCTGGTGTTCTATCTGATTCAATACGTGTTCCATCTAATAATATGTTTTGTAATACTTGACTTTCTGCTTCTAAAGCAATACCATCAGTAGTTTGAATTCCTGTAATGTTTAATTCAGCAGATTCCATAAAAGTGTAATACACTTTTAAAAATTCTAAAAATTTAGGGTGCTCTGATAATACAAATTCTGGAACCTGAGAATTTATCAGGTTAGATATTTTGTTTTTAAACTTTGCCATTGTTAATTGTTACTAGGTGTTGTTGTATAACCTATACCTGCATCAGCTGAACCTCCTAAAAAAGTATCTGGGTCAACAATGATTGTAGAATTTGAAATATCAATATTAATAATTTGATCTCGTACTGGAACAATATCATTAGAATTTGGCTTAATAGTTAATTCAATAGCTGTAGATAGTTCTCCTCTAATATCCTCAACATCTGATACGTTTAATGAATTTAAAGTAATTTGACCTGTTAAATAATTAATCGTACCCTGTGGTGTTGCATTATAAATTTTTACTGAACCTGTCAATCTGTATCTTCTTACATTTCCTAAACCATCATCATCTAAAAAATAAACATTTGTACTATCTCCATATATTTTAAAACCACTTGATTCTAAAATACCACCATTTAAAGCATTATATCCTTCAACTGGATTATATGCTGGGTTTCTAAAGTAAATATCATATCTAGTTGAAGATTCTAATATGGGTGTAAATGTTTTTCTTATTTTTAATGTAGTAATATTTGATACAATACTCGTATCAGCATCATCTATCAATCTTAGTATTTTTGAATATCTAAAAATACTGTCAAATTTTTGTAAAGTACTATTATTATAATTTGTTAATGATGATACTATATCTGTTTTTAAATTTTCAGCTGTTTTAGTAGTTGACTTTTGATCATATTTAACATATGACGTTAATAATATTGTAGTAGTTTCGGGATCAACAATAACAGGTCTAACAGACGCAACATTATATTTTTTTAATTGAGTAACAATACTTGCTTTAGTAGCCGATGTTAATGATGAACCAGACAATGGTTTAATTGCAATTTTAACTGTACCATAAACAGGATTTTCTTCATCTTCTCCACCCCAAGCACTTACAGATTGAGCATTTGGATAAATTGATTTAACAATTGTTTCATAATCAGTTGTAGTTACTGCTCTATTTTGTGCTGCATAATTTAAAGGAGCATTAAAACGAATTGACTCTTTACTTTCGGCAGAAGTTCCACCTTGTGCAACTGAATTTACTGTTATAGTTAAATTACTAAATCCACTTATAGTAGAAGTTGCAGAAAATGTAGCTGCTCCATTGGCTCCTGTAGCATTTGTAACGATATATTCTAAGATGACTATGTTACCATCTATTAAAGATGTACCTATTATTCCATCACCAAAATAAACTTCAAATTTACCATCTTCTGCCTCTTGTAAAAAATATGCTTTTGTTAAATTTGAAACGTTTTGTAATCCATTAGCTAATGAATATGTAAATGTAGTTGTATCAACTGAACTATTTTGTACTTTAACAACAAGTGTTGATGTATCAGCTAAAGAACTTGGTATTACAAATTTTTGATCTGGGTCATTTGTATCTACCACGTATCTAAATGAAACAGGAGTACCTTCATATATTGATACGTTTGAAAAATTATAAACTCCATTGATAGGAGTAATTGTTATATCCGAATTTGTTATAAATTGATATCCGATACCATCTACAGTAGATGTAAATGTAGTTCCTTTTGTCATAGTAATCGAACTACCTGTTCCATCATTAACAGCTATATTAATATTTGCAATAGGTGTTCTTACTGAAGTTGGTGTGTAACCTAACATCTTTGCTAATGACACAATATTTTTTCTAATGTCAGCACTATCTAAGTACATTTCATTAGCTAACATATTAGCATTAAAACCTAGGTAGTGTGTATTGTAAGCAAGTGTATCTAAAAGAATAGCAAATCCAGAACCTTCAAAATTATAATCTTGGAATTCTGATTGACTTTGTAAAAATGTTTTTAAATTGGCTTTTATACTGTCAAAATCAAAATCTGATATTTCTAATTTATTACTTGCCATCTTATCTTAATCTTTCTAAAAATGTTTGCACTTCTACCGGTTCTTGTGTTCCTACAACATAAAACATAATTCTTAAATCATAAGAATTTTTATCATAATCAGGTCTTGCTAATATTTGAACTAGTCTTATTCTAGGTTCAAAATTAATTAATACTTCTTGTACCTTTCTTTGCAAATTCAATGCAGTTAACGGTGTCATTGGTTCAAATAACATCGCTCTAACATTAGAACCTATCTCTGGATGGAAAGGCCTTTCAAAGTGTGATGTGTTAATTAAGTTACGTACACTTCTCTTAACAGCTTCAACATCAGTCAATTTATTAACATCATTTGTTACTAAATTACGACCGAAATCTAAATCTAAATCTTTATATAATCTAGTAGCTCGTTTACTTTTGTTTAAGGAAACTGTACTTGATGCATCGTAATTTGGCATATTACAATATTTATACGTTACCCAGCAAAGACATTAGCAGAACCTGTAATCATTTCACCGGAATCTGTTGAGTCACCTATTCTTGCGATAAACTTACCTGCAACACGAACTGTAGAAGAGCCTATATTAACAAATCTAACGTGATTGGGACAAGGAGGTGCGGGAGGGGCAGAGTGAGAAACTGTTGTGTCATCAACTCTTGCAATTAATATTCCGTTTGCTCTTACTGTACTTTGACTTGGTACGTCTAAAGTTGTTGTACTTGAACAAGAATGTCCAGTATTAAGAGTATCTCCTTGTCTGCAAACTGCTGGCATTATCTACCTTGACCTCTATAAGGTTTTAAACTTCTTTTTTTATGTTTGTTTAATGTTTTTGTGCTGAAATGCCCACGACCTATACTTGTTTTTTTAGGTGTACTATCTTTTTTTGAGGAATTTGTATTTCCTTTTACTTTTTTTGCCATAATTTTTTACCTTTTTTGGTTTTTTCGAATCAATATCATCAATCATAAATGATAAATCATCAATTTTGTCAAAATCAATCATATATTCACTATTTAGTTTGATTTTTTTAATTATAATATTTAAGTCATTGATTTTATTGACATATTTCTTTAAAAAATACCAATTTAACCCTTGTTTTAATGAAAAATACAGTGTATATTATATGTATATTAACAACAAAAATAAAAAAATGACTAAAGATGATGTTAAATCTCTACTATTAGCTGGTTCTATTGTAACTGGTTCATATATTTTATTTTATGTAGGCGCAAAATATATTGTAAAGTATGCTGAAGCTGCTTGTATAATAGGTTGCATGTGAAAACATCTATTGAAAAACACGAATTAAAGCATATGGGTTTAAATGCGTGGGGTAAAAAAATATTTTTAGTAAGATATAGTGGTTTTTCTAACGTTATGGCTGAAGATGAAATTACTGATTGGTGTAAAGAAGTGGACGAATTACGCTTGAGCCTTACCTCAACTTAAACTATATTAATTACATTGCCCATACCACTGTGAATAGTACATTGATAATATAAAGTAGATGGAGCATTCATAGGTATAACAAATGTCTGCGTGCCTGTTTGACTACCGCTTACTCCCGAAGTATATGCAGATCCTCCGTTGCTGACTCTAATAGCAAACGGATGGCTAGCTCCAGTTGTGTTTACAAATACATATGTAAATCCTTTATAGAGATATAAAACTGGATCGTTGGTATTACCTGCAACTATACCCGGACCTGAAAAAACATAATCTGAAGATCCCGATGCTGAAATACTCCAAGTTATTTCACTTACACCTGCTGCGCCTGCTGGTCCTGTTTCACCTGTTGGTCCTGCTGGTCCTGTAGCACCTGCTGGTCCTGTTGGTCCTGTAGGTCCTGGCACAGTTGAAGCTGCACCTGTTGGTCCTGCTGGTCCTGTAGCACCTGTTGGTCCTGCTGGTCCTGTAGGTCCTGTAGCACCTGTAGGTCCTGTAGGTCCTGTTGGTCCTGTTGGTCCTGTTGGTCCTTGGATTGCTCCAGTATTAGCCCACGCTGAGCCATTCCAAACATATCCATCGCCTGTAGTAGTAACCACATATAGGTCTCCAATAGTATTACCAATTGATGGCAAGTTTATCACAGCATTCACTGCACCTTTTAATACTACACTGGTACCTGCTGGTCCTGTAGCACCTGTAGCACCTGTAGCACCTGCTGGTCCTGCTGGTCCTGCTGGTCCTGCTGGTCCTGCTGGTCCTGCTGCGCCACCACCTGGATTAGCTGCAATGGTAGATTCTAAAAGCTCAAGTTCTGTTTTTATTTTACCCGTTTCTCTATTTACTGAACTTCTAAATTGATCAGGAAATGTTTTAGGACTAATTTTTATAAGACTACGATTATATGCCATATTTGTTTTTTAATTTGAGCACTAATATTTATAAATACTATTGCCAACAACATAGGAGTTTTATGGCTAAAAAAAAGAAAACAGTAACTCCTGAAGATATCATTGAATCTATAAAAGAAAAGCAATCTGAAATTGACGACTTATTATACGACTTAGAAGATAAGATAAGTGTTTCGTATGAAGAAGAAGAAATAGACGAAACAGACGAAGAATAATAACAATCTATATTTCAGGTGCCTAGAAATAACTAGGCACCCTTTGACACAACAAAGGGTATAAATGAACCATCTATACATAGGCCTATTCATACTTGCCAGTATCATTGCTGGTTTAGGATATATTTACATCTCTATCTTTTGTCAAACAAAACGCTATTTAAAAAGACTAAAACAATTAAAAAAACTTAAACTGTTAGCGTTAAAAGGTAGGAGAAAACGTGGTTGGTAGAAAACAAAGAAAACCTAATTTAAAAACTTTAAAGAAAAAAGCACCAAAGATACCTGACTTTACTTGTCCTGATATAGACCATATTATTAATTATGTTGAGGATAAAGATTTATTAAATCGTACTTCATTAGCCTACTTTAAAAGACGTATGGAAAAACTACGTGATTCAAATGAAAAATTAAGAGATAGTGGTATCTATTGGTATGATAGAATAAAAGAACTATTGTCTAAATAATAGTATGTACACAGACAGACAAAACGAACCTCAGTATAATGCTGGTAATTTTCAGGAATATGATTATGAAAGAGAGTGGATTGAGTGTGCCTGGAATATAACATATAATCAAATTCATTTAGTAACGGCATTTACTTATCCTTGGATTTCCCTAAAAAGCACTTGACAAAATGATTAAATGATGATATATTAGAACATATGAAAATATTATTATTGTTATGTATGTTTTTACCCTCTTTGGCGCTGGCGAAGCAAGTAGAAATGAAAGTATATGATTATAAATTAACAAGAGTATTAGATGGTGATACTGTAGGTTTTGAAGCGAAGTTTCTACCAGATCCACTTAAAAAAGAATTACTGATTCGTGTCTATGGTGTTGATACACCAGAAAAAGGAGGACGTGCTCAATGTCCACAAGAAAACACAAAGGGTTTAGCCGCATCTGAATTTACAAAGAAAACAATTGCCAACGGCAAAAAAATACAGGTTGCCATATCTAATTGGGATAAGTTTGGTGGACGTGTATTAGGTGACGTATTAATTGACGGCAAATCATTACGTGTATTATTAATACAAAATGGATACGCACGAGAGTATTACGGTCTTGCAAAAGAGTCGTGGTGTAACTAAAACGAATTAATGAAGTAAACTTATGGTCATTCCTGGATTTAGTATACCCATTGGTTTATATAATATAATAGCCGATGAAATAAACAACGAAACCCTTGTAACCGATCTACGCAATTATAAAAAAATCAATACATCAGAGCCTTTATTATATAAAGGCATTACAAGTTACTTTGACAATAGTGAAACATTGTTAAATGAAAAGAACTTTATATCCATCGGAACAGCATTGCAAAAGAAAGTGTATGAGTATTGTTCCACGATAGGTATACCCAAAGTAAGTATATCATCATCTTGGTTTCATATCACACAATCTAACGGCAGAGTCCTTCCACATCGCCACGAACTATCTGTAATCAGTGGAGTCTATTATCCTGTTGTAAATGATAAAACAAGTCCATTAATACTTGAAAATCCATTGAACATATATCGTATGGTAGATTGTAAATATAACGTAGAAAACAACTATACACGAAAAGAAATGATTATACAACCAGAAAATGGTTTACTTGTATTGTTCTCTAGTTATATCAATCATTATACAAAGCCGTGTGAGAGTGAAAGAATTACAATAGCATTTGACACGATATACGAAGAAAAAAAATAGTCGAAAAAATTTTTACAACTAAAGATACTACATAAAGCTATATAGATTTGCCCCCACCCACCTTATATACGAAGCCGTTATATAATGGATACCGTTATTGAGTCATTATAGTTTACTGCTTGGCTTTTAAATTATATGGCCGGCCGGCTTTAGTTCAGATCAATTGTTGCGCCACTGATGGCCACTGCGCCGCCGGCTGTTAAGTTCATATCGCCGGCTGCAAATAGATTTAGATTGTTATTGCTATGTATGTTTAGATTTCCATTCGCTGTTACATTCCATTCGCCTTTAATGTATATATGGCTATTGTTTTCTGTAATGCTATAGCTGTTATTCTTAGTATATGAGATCACATTGCCATTGCTATCCATTGTGATATATGAGCCAGTGTTTGATCTTAGAGTTACGTGTTCATTGCCGGGTGTGTCGTCAAATGTAAATGTATGGCCAGCTTCTGTTTCATATGTGTTATTGTATGGATAAGATGATATGCCGGGTATGGCTGGTTGATCCCAAGTTGTATTGACACTTGTTATACCGGTTACACGTGCAGCCTGCATAACGGCTCGGCTCGGATGCGGCTTTTCTGCATTCCCCACTGCTATACGTGAAACATCAGATTCGTTTGTATATAAAGGATAAACGGAAAGCTCTTGATTATCCTCACGTGGTCTGGGATCGCTAAAGCCAATCTTTGGATCACCATATGCAATTGTATAACCAGGTAAACTGCCAAGCACCACCGGTTCCTGTTTTCCCATTCCATCACGGAAATAACCCATCACCCAGCTACCCTCAACCAAAAACGGCTTTGACCAACCAAATCCACTAATGCCGCTAGAGATCACCGGCAACACAATAGTCGCCCAAGGTAAATCTGCAGTCGGCAATATTTGTTTATTCTCCGTATGTACACCAAGCACTCTTACACGCACACGGCCGATACGTAATGGATCTTGCCGATCTTCTACAACACCGACAAACCATATAAAGCCATTTTGGCCTAAAAAATTTTCATTCATATTCTCTCCGAACGCTCGCTAAAGCCGATTGATAATAACACAACGGCATACGTCATAAACATCTATTTATTCCTATTCTACGCAAACTCACGCGGCCTTTAAATACCATACACAAAACAATATAATACATACGTAAAGCCAGTATTCACTGTTCGTAAAGGTCGCAAGACGGCATTTATCATAGAGTTCTTTCAGCAGTTCCATATATGTCTTTCTTTCACTCATTTTTTACCTTTACACTTACATCTCTTGGCAGTGAGCCATTTCTTTATATTTCTCAAGGCTTCTTTGAAACCTGTAAAGTTTAGTTCATTGATCATTGATTGTCTCCTCTATCCGTTATTATGTATATTTAGGCACCGTAGCTGTAGGCCGTTAGTTATATATTCTCATAGCCGCTAGCCGGCCGTCTTAGCGAGCGTCTCTGCGGTTAAAAAAAGTTGTTTAATGCGTTTGTTGTATTTTTATCCAATTCGTATATATTGATTATACCTCTACGTTCTTTTTCTTTACCTGTGAATGTATCTACATTTTCTTCAGGATAAGGTTTTCTTACACTGTCTTTCATACACTCTAAAATCATTATATGTTTATTTTGTTTACGATTTAATTGATGACGTATAGAAGTAATTAAATAACGGCCACTCATATAAGGGTCATTATCACGTGGATTGCCTTCGCCATAAGGTTGAAACGATGGCATTTCAAAAGTAATTAAATCTCCTGCTGTTAATCCGGTAAATCCTGGTACTGTAATTTCTAATTTAAAAGATGTAAACGCAAGGCGCTGTGATAATCGTTTTTGTAAATAGTCTCTTGGATTTGGAAGTTCTGTGTTATCGTGTATCTTCTGTGTACTCGATGCAAACATTCTGCTTGTATTGTATTGTGAAGAAAGGAATTTACCTTCTTTATTAAACAACGGCAGTATTCCTGTATTGTCTGTTTTAATACCATCTTTACCAGGTTCAGTGTGCATTGATTGTTCGTATTCTGTATTGTAATCAAAATCACGTACAGTAAACTGTTTATAGGTCGCATCGTGTGTAATGAGTTTACTTGCATATACACCATTTCTTAAATTTTTCAATGTATCAAATTGATCTACAATTTTAAACTTAATAGCGATTTGCATTTCGTTCTTTATATCCTTATTACCACCGTCACGTATATTGGCTGGTTTAGGTCTAAACTTTGCAAGTACGGGTCTCGCTGTATTTGATTCAACAGCTAACATACTTTCTAATGATCGATAAAAAAACCCATCAGAAGTTTCGTAAAAATGATATCCTGAATTACTGTACTTAGAGCTAATTGTTTTAAGTGATAAATGTTCTATTGCATCTAAAGGTCTATCATTACCAAATACTTCTTTATGTAATCCTTTTGAAGGTTCTATGTAAACGTTTTTAGCAGAGTTTAAAAAATCTGGATTACTTACAATATTAGCAACCATATTCGTATAGGTATCAGTCTGTGCATTTTGTACTTTTACTTCCTCATTCGTCATTAATTCTTTACTACAAAAATGTAATATGTACATTTGAGTTCTAGGATTAACAGCTTGTCTTTTACTGATTTTATACACGTACATTGGGTTACCTGATTTAACTGAAAAATCATAACCCTTTGAGCTTGATGGTGTAAAGAATTTAAATTCTAAACGTTCATAGCCAGTCAATGGCATATTTCCAACTACGTTATTGGTATCAACGACTAATAGATTACCTGATAAACATTTATTGAATATGCTTTCATAGATATTTAAATCTACAACCATAGTCTCAATTGAAATTCTTTTAGGTTCAGTATCGCCCTTTGCACTAGAATAGGATACTAAATTTATATCTGTTAATGAAAACGCACCAGGTTTTCTTAAGGTACTTGCGTCCAGTGTATCATATATGGTACTCATTATTCAACCATCAAGTTTTCAAATTCTTCTAATAATATAGGTAAGTAAGCAGCATTTAATAATTTGATTTGTCTTTTTTCGTCTTGTAATCTTTCCTCATATTCTCTATTAGTCACAGCAACAGCGTTAGGTGTTGTGGAATTTACTTCAATTTTCATACTGTAATCACTTGGACCTGATGTTGTTGTATTGCCGCTAAGTTGTGTAATTTCGTAATGATGTATGCCGTTAGGATTTGTGTACTTATCAGCAACATATGTATCAAATTGTTCTGTTGTCAATGGCCATCCATAATAACGATCTGTAATATTATTTGTCATTAATATAATCCAATGATATGCAGTGCTTCCAAAATGTTTGAATGCTGTCATTTCAGGTGTATCACCTTCTGGTATATCATATAAATCATATAGACTAGCTTCGTTTAAAACTTTTGATCTTACCTTTACACGTTTTAATAAATCAGTAACTAGTTTATAATTACCATCACCTTTTAAATCGTATAAACCTTTTGGAAAATATGAGAAATACATTAAAATCCTTCAGCAATAGTTTTCTTAGTCATAATTTCTGTTTCACTAAATTTTAATGACATTTTAGTGTATATAGGTGCTGCGCCTAATTCATCACCAGCAAATGTACTGAATACGCCTTCTGCTCCGTGTGATAATTCTAATGCAGTACATACGCATCTACTAATTCTAGGAATATATGAATTTCTATTTTGCATATACATATATGTTATCTGAAATTCAGATGGTGTTATGAAATCATTACCACTACCTAATTCTGGATGCATATGAAATTTGAATAAGTTTATAATCTTTTGTGCACTATCTAATTCTTTTCTATTACGTGGTGCAAATTCAAATTCATATGAAAATTCTCTCATAGGTACACCTTTAAATACCATTTCTAAATTATTATTAAATGCTCTACCTGTAGTACGTGTCATAGCAGCTTTTAAATCACCTGCTCCTGGTATAATTGCTAATCCCATAGCAGCAACTTCAGTTAAAAATCTTGTAGGGAGTTCTTTTAATCTGCCTGCGATATCACTTGGTGATGTAAAGTCTATTCCTGCTAAATCGCCCAGCATTCCTGTTTCAGCACCTTCGTGATTCACAAGATAAGTTGTTTTTAAATCTTTAGGAGTATATAATACAATTGTATCTGTTACTCTATTATGTGTTGCTCCTAATCCAGCACCCTTACCTCTTTGAATTCCTGATGATAAAGTTGTAATTCTACTTTGTTCTAATCCATTTTCTTTTAGTGTGGCAACTCTACCTGTAAAACCTTTTTGTCTTGTTATTGCCCCAGAAAATGTTCCACCTACAGCTGTTGCGTCTATGTCTTGACCTAAAACTCTATTCGTAACTTTATTAGGACTTATTTTATTATTTTTAAATGATGCATTTTGATATGTTGTATGATCATTAACTATAACATCAAATAGCATATAATGACCTGTACCTAAATTTTGTATATCAGATGGATAGTATACTGTACCATAACTATATGGATTTTCTTTCATATGCGACACAGGACTTGTATCGTCTATTTCTAAGGGTGATTTGTTTAATATTTTAGCAGCAGCGGCATTTGTCTGCATACTATTTTTTGCACCATCTATAAATCCTCCTACTAATCCAGCGCCAATACCTGCCAGACCTCCACCTGTTAAATTACCTAAATTCTTTTGAATTAAATTTGCTACCTTTGATAGTGCCATAAATAGTTATATGATTAATAGTAATATTTATATGTGATATGAGAACAAGTTATAAAGGAATTTACAAACCTACACACCCTAAAAAATACGCTGGTGATCCCAATAGAATAGTATATCGTTCACTATTAGAAAGGCGCATGATGGTGTATTTGGATAAAAATGATGCTATTGAGTTTTGGGCTAGTGAAGAAATACCTATAATCTATCGTTCACCTATTGATTACCGCATTCACAGATACTATCCAGATTTTATATTCAAGTTAAAAACAGGTAAAAAATTTATGGTTGAAATAAAACCATATCGCCAATGCTTTCCACCTAAGAAACCAAAGAAACAAGGACGTTCTTTTATGCGTGAACAATTAGAATATATTAAGAACCAAGCTAAATGGCAAGCCGCTAAAGTGTACTGTGAAGGTAACGATTTAGAGTTTAAAATCTTTACTGAAAAAGACATAGGTGTCTATAGTTAATATAAATATAGTAAATGGTTTCAATACTAGATAAATTAGCTAATAAACAAGGCGATACTACTAAATCAGCAAGTTGGTATAAAAACGCCATATCATCTATTGGTCAAAAGATTAGTGCTAATAAGTTAATGGCACAAGGTACATTGACTGCTAGACCCAATCTAGGTTTATTAAATTTATTCTTTTATGATCCAAAGTATAAAGAAAGTTTACCCTATTACGATACGTTTCCATTAGTGTTACCATTGGAAGCTATCAAAGGTGGATTTAGTGGATTAAATTTTCACTATCTGCCACCATTATTAAGATTAAGATTATTAGAAAATATGCAAAGATATGCAACAAGTCCTAGATTGAAAGATGCTAGATTTGATGTTAGCTGGGCAAGAGTTAAAAATATTCCTATGATTAAACCGACTATTAAAAAATATTTGTATAAACACGTTAGGTCTAGTTTTTTAAAAATAGATTTAACACAAGCAGCTATTGCTTGTTATTTACCAGTACAACAGTTTCAAAAAAGACCTGCTGGTAGTGTTTATAATGCTTCAAGGAGTATGGTATAATGGCTATTTTAAGAGGTGGAGTTCGTATTGGTGGATTTGATGTAAGATTAGGATTGCCACGTGATCGTTCATTAGACAATGTAGAAAACGATAAAAGATTTAGACGACCTCAAGGACCTCAAAAAGAAACTACAATGGGTAGAATACACTCATATGTTAATGAGGCTGAAGGTTTTGCTCGTAAAGCTAAATTCTATGTAGAATTTTATTTACCCAAAGGTGCTAGTCCAATTGTTCTAGGTGATGATTTGAGTGAACCATCTTTAGGTGCAGAAGAAACATTACAAACATTTAAAACACAAAGCGAGCTAGTAGGTATTCAAAATTCAAATGCTAAAAGAGTAAATGCTTTTTGTAATGCAATATCTATGCCAGATAGAGATATACAAACGTTAGAAGTTAAAACTGCCGGTCCAGCTCGTAAAATTGCATATGATTATAAATCAGCTGATATAACAGCTACATTTTATAGTGATAAATTTTTAAGAGAAAGAACATATTTTGAAACTTGGCAAGCAGCTGCTTTCAGTACTCAATCACATAACTTTAATTTTTATGATAACTACGTATCTGATGTTAACATATTTCAATTAGGAAGTTATGCTAGTAAGGCAGAGAGAGATGATGTAACATATGCTGTAAAATTATTTGATTGTTTCCCTAAAATAATAGGACCTGTTGATTACGCATATGCTGATACTAATACTATAACAACATTTAACGTTACATTTACATTTAGATATTGGGTAAATTATTATTTTCATAATAAGAATGGTAATTTTGCATTAGGTCAACCAAACTTTAGAAATGTAGATGTGAAAAGTAGTTATGGTGCTTTTGGTGGATTATTAAATAGATTACCACCAGAATTACGTAGAGCTGGAACACAAGTATTAGACGGTATCAAAAGACGTATACCAATCGGTGGTATTACAGGTGGTAGAGTGTTTCCTCCATTTGGTAATTTACCGCCACTAAATCTATAATAAATAGTAATATTATATAATAAGGAGATAATTATGGCGTTGCCAAGAGTTGATGTGCCTACGTATGAATTGACGTTACCATCAGAAGATAAAAAAATCAAATATAGACCTTTTCTAGTCAAAGAAGAAAAGATATTATACATTGCCCTGGAAACAGGTGACAATAAACAAATGGTATTAGCATTAAAAGAAATTGTTGATGCTTGTACATTCAATACATTAAACGTAGATAAGTTACCTATATTTGATATTGAATATATTTTTTTAAATATCAGAGCTAAGTCAGTATCAGAAATTGTTAAATTTAGAACAATATGTCCTGATGATGGAATAACATATGCTGAAACAGAAGTTGATTTAACTAAAGTTGAAGTGCATGTAGATGATACTCACACAAATAAAATCGTAATAGATGATAAAAAGAATTTAGGACTTGTATTAAAATATCCTACACTTAAAAATTATGATATAGGTAAGGGTACAGATAATTTACAAGTTGAATCTATATTTGCTATTTTGATTGATTGTATAGATCATATATTTGAAGGTGAAAAAATTTATCCTTCAAAGGATACTACTAACGCAGAACTAAAAGAGTTTATAGAATATTTACCTCAAGATGCATTTAATAGAATAAGAAAGTTTTTTGATACTATGCCTAAACTTCAAAAAGAAATTGAAGTTACTAATCCAAAAACAGGTGTTGTAAGTAAAGTAACTTTATCTGGTATTGCAGATTTTTTCGAATTGGCCTCGCCCACAGTAGCTTAGAGGCCTACTTCGAAACTAATTTTGCCTTAATGCAGCATCACAAATATTCATTAACTGAAATAGAAAGTATGTTACCTTGGGAGAGGGATATATACGTTTCATTATTAGTGACTTATATTAAGGAAGAAAATGAAAGACAACGTGAACAATCACAAGCCAATAAGTAAATATACCTTTAGTGAAAACTGGTCTCCGTCTGCAATAGACAATTCACAGTACATATTTGATAAGATTATTATACCTAATAAAGTATTAGAAATAGGAACATTTGAAGGTTTTTATTCATTATGGATTGCAGAGCAATTAGGTAAGCATGAACATTTTGAATTACATACAATAGATCCATTTAAAGGTATCAATTATGGTGTAGAACAATCATATTTTGATGATATAGAAACCAAATGGAATAATAATTTGTCTAAATGTGATTATAAGAATAAAATAACATTTCATAAAGATATATCTTTTAATGTGTTAAATAAATTATACAATGAAAAGAAAAAATTTGATTTGATTTATATAGATGGTCACCATCGTTCATATAAAGTGTTAGAAGATTTAACACTATCATTTAATCTATTAAACTCTGGTGGTATATTGTTAATAGATGATGCAACGTTTTGGAAATACAGTTATGATTTTAAATTAGTAGATGTAAGTAATGATATAGGTTTAACTCCTAGACTAGCTGTAGATACATTTATTCATTGTAATTGGGCTAGATTAGATGTAATTAATATACCTAATAATGTGCAAGTAGCTATAAGAAATAAAGGGTTATCTATATAAATAGTATTATGTCTAATCAAAAAGAATCAAATTTTAATACTAAATGGAGACCAGCTATGGGTTGGTTATATCTAGCGGTATGTGCATTTGATTTTGTTATATTTCCTATACTATGGAATTTAGCACAAGCAACTTATTTAAAGAATATTGTATTTACGCAATGGATGCCACTTACATTACAAGGTGCTGGTTTCTTTCATATTTGTATGGGAGCTGTATTGGGTGTAACAGCATATGGTAGAACACAAGAGAAGATTGAAACTAAAAAGATAGAAGCCAAAAAAATAGAAGAACAGATAGGCTAATAAATGGCCAACGATTTCATAGACGATTCATCATCACTAGCAATAGGTGTTAGACCTGAAGAAATGGGTATGGGTAGAGGCGACTTAATGAAAAAAGCTTCTTTTATTAAAGCTGTTAAAGATTACACAGAACAATCTGAAGGGGGTCCTTTAGGTAGTGAAACTCTTACAAAATCACTTAGAAACATTACACAAACAATAGTTCAAAAAGTTCAAAATACAGTTGTATCTGCAACTAAAGCTATAGTTCCTAGTATTGAAAATGAGTTATATAAAATTGGTGAATTATTAAAAACTAATAGAGAAGATGATGATCAAAAAGCATTAGATATTATTGATAACTTACAACAAAAATTTGGAGTTAATTTAAAAAACTTTAGTAAAGAATTGAATGATAGTATTAGCAAATTAGAAAAAGCATTAGAAGATAAAAAACAAAAACGTTCTGAAGAAAAACAAATTAGAGAAGAAAAGATATCTCAATTAGAGACTGAAAGAGTCCTGTTACAACAAAATGGTGTTATTGCTTATGTTGATAAAGAAAATTTAAAATTAAAAATTAAAACAAATGAAGAAGTAAAAAAAGAAAGAATAACTATTAGAGAGCAAGAAAAACAATTAGAGAGAAGAAAAGAACAGTTTTATAAAGAAGAACAAAGATTATTAAACAAAAAAACTTTAAGTGATGATGAAAGTAAAAAGATACAAACTAGACAACAATTAATTCAAAAAGCTGAAGATAAGTTACAACAAAGAAAAGATTTAGTAGGTGTTAAACCAGGTCAAATTAATTACGCTGGTGGTCCTATTTCAGAAACATTCCGTGGTGCTAAAGATACAATGTTACAAGGACTACAAGCACCTAAAGAGTTATTTGTATATTTTAAATCAATGGGTAAAGAAATTGGTAGTTTAACTTCATCATTAGGTAACCTAACAAAAAAGGGTTTAGCAGGTTTAGGTAGAGGATTATCTGCATTGGGTTCAGGATTATTAAAAGCTGTAACTGTATTAGGTAGATTTGTTATAGCAGGTTTAATGGCCTCTGCTAAATATATACTAATAGGATTAGCAATAGTAGGTGTTATTTTTCTTATTACTAAATTAATTGATTGGGTAAAATCTAAATTCAGTTGGTTAATGGGTGATACAAAGAAACTTGATGATGAAAGAAAGAAAAAAAGTATACCAGAACAAGACAAATCAAAAAAAGATAAAGAAACTCTTTCAGGAAATGAAGATCATCTTATTGAACCAAGGGGTAAAGAAACTCTTTCAGGAAATGAAGATCATCTTATTAAACCATATGATAAAGAGAAAAGAATAAAACCACCTAGACAAGCAGATTATATGCCGGACGACCGTTTCTTACCTATATCACCAGATGAAGCAAATAGTATTAATCAAGTGACTAAAGAAAGAAATAAGGCTAAGAGAGAAAAAGAAGCAACCAATAATATGGTTATAGCTCCTACTAATAATGTATCAACTCAAAATCAAAACAGTTCAGTTTCTTTTCCTATGGAAGTAGATAATTATGATAGGTCTTTCAGAAATATAGGTACAAGTTTAGCAGTTTAAATAGTGGCCATTTCTGGCCACCATCAAAGTTATGAGTAAAGAGAGAGATTACTCGTCATCTGCCAATTTACTAAAGTAAGATAACGTATCGTCATCATCACTAGCAGCTGGAGTAGTTTTACCATTACTTTTTACCGAACCATTTGTTCTAGCTTGAGGGAGGTCAGCAGATTCAACAGTTGCAGTATTTCTAGTTCCCGTAATAACCCTATTCAGTTTCTCTTTGAGTTCATCATAGGATTTGAAATTACTAGGGGCCAAGAAAGGCGTTAGAGCGTACTGTTTAGACCAAATTGCTTTAATGTTCTCATCACTATCAGCAACTGGAGTAGTAGGCTCAAATTCAGATTTATCATAGTTCCAATAACCATCTACCTTTCTAATTTTTAGTTTAAAGTTCGCACCTTTCCAAAAATCAAACGGGTTAACTGGTTGTTCATCTTCAAATGCAGGACTCATTCTTTCAGCAATCTTATCAAATATCTTTTTACCATATTTGAATATGAATACTTTACCTTCATTCTCTGGATGCTTAGGATCACTAACAACTAATATGTTAGAGTAATAAGATAATTTTCTTTTTCTCTTTCTTGCTATCTCTTTATCAGATTCAACACCTGTATTCCATAGTCTAGTATTTTCTTCACTAACAGGATCTTTTTGATTAAGAGTAGTTAATGAGTTTTCGATATACCAACCACCTTTGTCCTGAAATGCGTGTGACCACACTCGTACCCAAGGCATATCTTCTTTTTCAGAAGCAGGTAAGAAACGAAGTACGGCATAACCACTACCAGTTTTATCTAGTTCTGGTTTCCATATTCTGTCGTCAGCGTATTTGTCTTTTGATGTTGATTCTTCTGGATTTAGTTTAGACTCCAAAGCTTTGGTAAGTTTATCAAAGTTAGAGTGACTTGATTTTAATGTATTAAAGTCCATTGTATTCTCCGTATGTTTGTATTTGTGTTAGCTGTATAATCGCTATCATTATTATTTATAATATCACAATTGTAGGCGTTTGTCAAGTGCTTCGTATGTGATGTAATGTAGGTTTTTAAACCCATTAAATTCTTCCCATATTATATTAACTTTATCATCATTATTTAAAGGGTTTAATGAATTATTAACTTTATAGAATTGTATATCGGGATTATTAGTGAATATTGTTTTTAATTGATTTATCCATTTTTCAAAATCAGTTTGTTTATTATATGATGCCATATAATGTTTTGTATCTTTATAGATATTGTTTAGATTGCCCGTTGTAGTATTTAAATCGTGTCCTATCAGATATATTTCTTTTGGCTTGTCTATAACAGCTGATACGTATAATGAAGTAGTACCTGCTGAGTATCCATAATCAAAACCTAGTACATCTGTAATACAAGCTACTTTATCTTCTGTATGTAACCAACTTACATATAATTGAGTTTGATTAACGTATTTTTCTTTGATGATCATTTCATCATTCTTATAACCATCTACAATTTTAGCTACACCTTCTAATTTTGCACCATGCATCACAAATTCACAACTACCCTTTGGTTTGTCATTTTGTTTTATCATATCCCATTTTGTAATTCTGTTTATATCATCTTCTGACATACCCTCATATACTAATGTTTGATAATGTAAATCTGGTATTTTTGTCCAATCTCTAAAAATACAATTGTTATTAATACTATAACCGCTATGATATATTTCGTGCATTATACCGTGATCAACAGATACTAAAACATCTGGAGAAAATTCTCTATAAAGAGCATTACAACCATATATTTTTCCAAATGGTTTTAGTTTATTTAAATCAAAACCTTTTCTACTTTCACCGTTACCAATACAAAAAACTTTCATATATATTTTAACCAGTTATATACAGCAATGATCGATATAATTAAGAAATAGAATTGCATAGTTGCTCTTGCAGTATCTTTATCTTTATAGGCAATAAACAACCATAATGAAATTGATATTAAACATATTAACCATCCTAACCATTGTAATGAAATAACGGCACTAGCATGTATTGTTGCCGCAACAATTCCAAAAACACAGGCAATCCATCTTATCATAATTTAAATTTTTCTTTTAATTCTTCATATGTAATGTACTTTAAATTATTATATACATTCCATTCTTTAATAGGTCTATCTACTTTATTATCTTCTTTAGTTCTGTTTACTTTATAAAATTGTACACGTGGATAACCATATATTAATCCTGCCCATTGTGATATCCAATTTACACAAGGAGTTTCTCCTTCGTTACTTCTTACATAATTAGGTGTATCTTTATATAGATTGTTTACGTTATCATCATAACTAAAAAGATCGTGGCCTATTAAATATAGTTCTTTGATAGTAAAATGATTTTGATTGCATGCAACTAAACCTGATGATGCTCCGGTAGACCAACCTTTATCTTTTATTGGTAAATCATCAATACTAAAAGAATAGTCGTTATCTTTTATCCAACTAATGTAAAGTTCTTTAAAATTGATCTTAACATTGGCTCTTTGATTATTGTTTTTTTTATTCTCTAAAATTTGTTTTAAATTACTACCATGCATTACAAAGTTACTTGTCTCTGCTGTTCTTTCATTTACAATGTAATTATCTTTTAAGTTTTCTATATCGTTTTTATTTAAACCTACATTAATAATATTATCATATAGACTTGCCTCATACTTAATCCATTCTCTAAAATAAGCAACGTTCTTATTACAATAACCTGATTGATATATTTCGTGTGAAATTCCAGGATCAACGGCAACTAATACATCAGGAGTAAACTCTCTATAAAGAGCATTACAACCATATATTTTACCGTGAGGTTTTAAAGTATTTAAATCAAAACCTTTTCTACTTTCTCCATTACCGATACAAAATGCAGTAGTAATACCTTTAGGTGGTTGTACATCACCTAAGTCGTTAATATCAACAACTGGAGCATAAGGTTGGCCTGACATATTATCTAAAAATATAATATAAAGTTATTAATGTAATAACGATTCCTATATTAATTAATAATTTTATTCCTGTTTTTTTTAATTCAGATTTAAAACTGTTTTTTACTTCCATATGATCCTCCTTAAATTGTTGTGGCGCACCCATATATGGGTTGAAATTGTTATTAGGTAGAGTTACTTTATTATATTCTTCAATTAACTCTTTTAATCTATGATCCATTTATAAAAACCTCCTTCATTATTAATTTACATTGTGTTTCATTATACCTCACAAAAGGTGTATATTTTTTTATCCTTTTGGAGTGGATTGGCCAAACCACTTGTTCAACAATCTGCTTGTCCCAAGACTTACTATAAGATAAGATTTTATTGAAAACGATTGCAGTTTCGTAAGATATTTTTTTTGATAGAACCAATTGAAAAAACCTAGGATGCTGTCCACCAAAAACGCTAAAACCATTATCAAAAGAAAACTGCTTAGCACTAAAGTCATTAGTAATAACGATACAATCGTTTCTAAAATGATACTCAAAAGATTCGTTGCGTTTCTTCCAATCTGTAAAAACATCTTTACCATCTTGATTTGTTAAACTCTTTACCCACTTGTTACTATCAACCAGAAAATTACTAACAAAAAAGCCCAATATATCATCTTTACCGTATCTGGTGCTAAGTTTGTGAAAAAAATATCTATCATTTCTTTTAGTAAATGTATCTAATGTGCAGTTAACTTCACCGGAATATTTATGGTAGTCATAACTATCTGTTGTGAAGTGTAATTTAACTGCAAGGTATGTTTTAAATACATCAAACCCACCATACATTTTATACTCCTGGTAATCTACCCGTCTTAGGTATATAGTTTAAATTTTGAGCCTCTACAGTTATTTTATCTTTAATAGATTTAGATATTAAATTAGCCACAGTACTAGGGTCTATATCATTTTCCTCACAGAAAAATAATACAGCATCCATATAAGACAACGTCTTTTTAGATTGTACTAAGTTTTCTATTTTAAGTGAAAATTCTTTAGAGTTCATTACTATAATATATCACAACTATAGGTATTTGTCAAGGGTATTTTTTAATATGCTGAAGTACTCATCTGTGGCATTTAATGGTATGATATATAGAAAGTTTTGTTTACCATTTGTTATATTATACATTAATCCTAATTGATTTTTGATTAAAAAATTAGTATTATTAATTACAGTCTCTGCCTTGTGTTGTAAAGTTTTAAAATTTGAGAATATATCTTCTTTTTCTAATATGTCAAGGTATTTCAAAGTACTTAATATTCCAGGTAATGAAAAACTATAAGTAAACCCGTGATCCCAATTGAAGTCTTTAGGAAGAATTGCATTGACTTTATCATTATAAAGCGTTATTGACAATGGAAAGTATCCAGCTGTGATAGATTTACCCAATGTAAATATATCAGGTTTAATATCTAACGATTTCCATCCTATTACCTCACCAGTTTTACCCCCACCTATAAAGATATCATCTATAATAATTAATACGTCAAAAGTATATCTAATTTGTTCTAATTTATTCCAAAAATCAATAGGTTCTTTCTTTAACCAATTACTCCAAGATCGTGTTTCTACTATAATTGCTGCAACCTGTGTCCAATCAGTATCTCCTAGTTCAAAATTTTTATCTAAACGTATTGTATGTGCATATGGCAGTAAACTATAAAAAGGATTTTCAAATAAAGAATCTCCCAAGTTGTAATTTAAAAATGTACTACCGTGATAACTATTTTTAAAACTAACAATTTTATGTTTGAAGTTATTGCCTTTTTTATAATGATATGCAGACGCTAGTTTGATTGCGCCTTCGTTTGCGTCACTACCTGATAGAGAATAAAAACTTTTGTAACCACCACTGATATCATATAATTTTTGAGATAATTCAAAAGATACATCATTCAGTAATATTTCGTCTGTGTTTCCTATTAATGATTCAGCACATTCTGGTTTATATGTTTTTAATTTACTACAAACATAGTCTATTATATCGTGTCTTTTAAAACCAAGAGTAAAACAACCTTGACCTATACCACTATCAATAATTTTTTGATTATTGATAATAGTTCCAAATTCCCAACTGTCTGTTGCTAGATTTATATTTGTTTGTACTCCGGGTATCAACCCTTGTAACATCTTATTGTTCATAAT
>Ga0208787_1000095_pt1 | contig 40551 bp, 34 predicted proteins | sample Wag4_2014_7_11_FD_187362 | JGI IMG/M metagenome (GOLD analysis project Ga0208787, IMG submission 187362) | Fresh water microbial communities from Ohio, USA - Utica-2 Time Series HT 2014_7_11 (SPAdes) (version 2) | ecosystem: Environmental > Aquatic > Freshwater > Water tank | place: USA: Ohio...
AAATACTAAAGCGCATACTTCCCGTAAGCTGATTTAAAAATCCAAAGATAAAAGTTCCTAATATAATGGCTGACTTTTCCAGTATATCATATAAACTAAAATAGGAAGTATTGTCTCCCGTTTGTTTTGGTATTAATTTTGCATAAGTTGATCTGGAAAGTGATTGTACAGCACCCATGACAAAACCAACGGAAGCAGCTAAATAATAAAAGTGACTTTTTACATAGGTCAAATAAGCGACTACACATACGATGGTCCATATAAATAAAATAAACATTAATGTTATTTTATTTCCCCATTTCATAGAGCAAAGGGAGGCTATGTAAGCGCCAACAATACCTAAAAGTTGTATGCATAGAATGACTATAATTAGTTCTGACGTTTCAAAATGAAGTTCTTTTTCAGCAAAAGTTGCGGCCATATATAAAATGGTTTGAACCCCTGCACTATAGGTGAAAAACGAAAATAGAAATTTGTATAATTCAGGATATTGTCTGGAGGATTTCCAAACCTTTAAAAATTCGTTCATTCCATTTTTAAAAGGATTACCATAAGGTTTATGCATTATTCTTTCCGGTAATTTTGTTAATGATCGCAGGGAAAAAATGAGCCACCAGCCGCCAACTAAAACAAAAGATAATCTTACCGGAAGGGTAGTACCTTCATCCATCCCAAAAAAACCGGGTTTTTGAATCATAATTAAACAAAAACTTAAAAGAATAAGACTACCTAAAAAGCCTAAGGAAAAACCTTTAGCACTTACTCTGTCGTACTGGTCAGGACTGGCAATTTCAGGAAGAAAAGCATTATAGAAAACCAATCCGCCAGCAAAACCGATGAGGCCTAATAAAAATAATAAGGTTCCTAATAAAATTTGTTCCATTCCTTGAAAAAAGAATAATCCTATGCAGGAGAAAGATCCGATAAGCGTAAAAAGCAATAAAAACTGTTTTTTTCTTCCACTATAATCGGCTATTCCGGAAAGAAGAGGAGAGATTAAAGTCAGAATTATATAGGCTACAGTTATAGTAAAAGCATATAGCGCACTATTTGACATTTGAAAACCAAACACTTCTATAACATCCTTAGTAATGGCCAGATAATAAGCTGGGAATATAGCAGTGGTAATAACTAAGGCAAAGGCAGAGTTAGCCCAATCATAAAATGCCCAGGCACGGATAACCTTCGGGTCATTGATTTTAAAGTTATCCGAGATAGGATGATTCATAATTTTTCGAAGTTAATTAGGGAATCTTAACAAGATAGGGAATTAATTGTATTTTGTGCAACCTTGAGAAAATTGAATCCTTCTTAAGCCCTATTATGAAATTTGGTATATTATCCCAGTATCCGAAAGTGTACTCCACAAACACGCTCGTTCAGGCCTGTCTTAAAAATAAGATAGCCTTCGAAATTTTGAACTATAATAAAACAGATATATCATTTGAGAATGGTGTACCCGTTGTTTATTATCTAGGAAATAAAGTATCTGACATTGATGCCATAATTCCCAGAATTGCCTCTTCTGCTACCCATTTAGGGGCCCGATTAATACGGCAGTTCAATATCCTTGGTATTCCCAGTACTATCGATGCCGATGCTTTGACTAAGGTTAGAGATAAATTAGTAGTTCAACAACTCCTTACCAATGCGGGTATTCCAATGCCAAATACCTATTTTCCAGCGGAGGAATCTGACCCTGATGTATGGAATTTTAAACCTGGAAATTATCCAATGATTGTTAAAATGCTTCACGGAAATCGAGGGGCCGGAGTTATCCTGGCAGAATCTCAGGCCGCTTTAAAATCGGTACTCGATGCTTTTCTAAGATTAAAGGAACCAGTGATTGTTCAGGAATTTATAAGAGAGGCTAAGGGTAGAGATATAAGGGCTTTTGTGGTTAATGGAGCAATCGTTGCCGCCATGGAGCGTTGCGCAAAATCTAATGATTTCAGGTCTAATTTACACCAGGGCGGACATGCCGTACCCATTGAATTATCGGATTTAGAAAAGGATTTGATTCTTAGAACAGCTGAAATTTGTGAACTAGATGTTACTGGTATTGATTTATTGAGAAGTGAAAAAGGTCCTTTAATTCTCGAGGTTAATGGATCTCCGGGGCTTGAAGGTATTGAAACAGTGACGGGAATTGATGTGGCAGGGAAGATAATTCAATACTTAAAAGATAAAGTACACCGCTTATAGGGAAATGACCTATAGTTTTTTACCACCTAATAGGATGAAATTTAAATTGTCCTAAGGTGTTTAGTTCAATGGACGGCGCAGGTATTTTTATGAAATTTATAGCTTTGAATACCGTTCTTAATAGCCTACTTTTCGTAGGTATCATTTCTGTATTTAGGTCTATCGATAGATAAAATTGCTTGTATCTCGGCAATCCAATGGAAGTAATTCGTCCTTCTCTATCGTGATAATTGTTGTAAGCAGCACCATATATATTTTCACCTCCAAAACCAATAGATAGGCATATACTACGAAGTAAGGTCTTTTTTTCTCTTTCCACAAAGAAGGAGGCGGGAGAAATACTAGCCCAAATGGTCATCGCATTATAGTCCTTAAAGGCATATTCCCAAAAGTATTTTCCATAATGACCTTCTGCTGCATACTGTTGTGATCCAAAAAAGGTAGGATCATTAGTGGCTATGGGAGTGGTAGCGTATTTTGGCCTGGTGGAGGACCATTTTAAAGAAATTCTTTGTTCTTTCCAAACCAATTGTTGGGAAGTAAACAGCGATGTACCAAAGGTGTTAAAACCTGCATCATAAAGGGAAAATCCCCATCCTTTCGAAAATCCATCCATTATTTCTAAGGTATTCATCAACGCAATGCTTATTCCCGTTCCAATAAAAACTGCTTTTTTATCGGATATACCTGTCCATTCAAACACATTATATCCCATTTTTGCAGACTGATAAGCAGAAAATGCGTGTCCATATTTATCGACCTGTTCCCATAATATCCAATCGTCTTTTAGGTGAAATTTTACTCTGGGATAATCCTTATACCACAATTCATTGAATGCCAATGTGGTTCCTATATAAGTAAAAGTGGAGGCAGCCACCAGCTTGGTAAGCCTGGGTTTTTGAAGTGTATCAGCTACTTTCCAAAAATCGACAAAAAGTTTGTTTTGACTAATTATGGGGTTCACAGTGAGGACCAAAGAAAAAACCAGTAAAAGGTTGGATTTTGAAGATAGCACGTTAATAATTTATTTTGAAATCTCTTTTTCAGCGTGTAGTTTTTTATAATCCTCTGGGGTGTCAATATCGATCCTTCCGTCTTCACATAGCACGGTATTTTCATGTTTAATGACTCCTTTTTCTATTAGATTTTTCGCGCCTTTTTCTCCTTTTAGCTCCGATAATTCATGAAAATACTCTTTTTTAAATACGGCTGGAACACCATAAGTGGCACTGTATGAAGTACATACCATTAAATATTTTGAAGATCTTACTTTGTGGAGTAGGGAAGAAATATGTTCTGCTTTTATTTTAGGCTGGTCTGCAAGTAATATGAGAACCATGTTTATCTGTGGAAAATGGGATAATAGGTAGCTTAATCCACATTGTATGCTTGAACTCATGCCATTTTCATAAGTTTCATTTAAGACAAAAGGAATTTTATGGGTGTTGCAATGGGCCGACATTTGATCAAAATAATGACCTAAAACAGTTACAATGCCTGTAGGATGAACGCTTTGAGCTAAGTTGAATGTACTTAAAAGAAATGAATCGCCGTTATAAGATAACAGAGCCTTTGGTTCACCCATTCTGCTTGCTTTACCTGCTGCAAGGATAATGACACCGAGCTGTGCGCCTTTTTCCATATTTATTTTTTAGGTGGGTTCAGCCGCTGATATTTTTTCATAATTGGCAGAACCTCCTCAATGGGAAGCTCTGGAATAACTTTATCTCCTATAGACATGGTTTTCCCAGCAAATAAAGCATTAATAATGGATTCTTCTGTAGCTTCTATCACGGCTAAAAATAAGGGACTCATTGATTCATTTTCCAATAATTCACCTTTACCTGTTGAAAAGGCGATAACATAATCCCCGGAACCATTAGAGGCGATTCCTCCAGTTCTTGCCAGTCCAAAAATTGCTCTTTTTGCTAATCTTTCTAAGTTTCTTGCATCTATTGGGGCATCTGTTGCCACGACAATCATACACGAGCCATCACTTTTTGCTAAAGCATCTTGCAAATAATATTTGCCCAGTTCCTGACCCATGGGAACCCCAGAAATTGTGAGAACACCACCGAAATTGGTTTGAGAAAGTACTCCTACAGTATAACCACCTAATGAGGTTGGTAACTTTCGTGATGCTGTGCCTATGCCACCTTTGTAACCAAAACAAACCGTCCCTGTTCCGGCACCAACATTTCCCTCCAGAATGGTTTTATCATCCGCTTTGTTTATGGCTTCCAGAAAATGAGAAATTTGTAAATGTCTTCCTCGAATATCATTTAAAGTGCCGTCATTCGTTTCGCCAACCACGGCATTGACTGAACCGATATTTTCATTGCCAGATTGTTGGATGGTATGAGTAATAATAGCTTCAATGCCCGTTGATACCTGTAGGGTATTGGTTAATAAAATAGGAGATTCAATATTTCCCAATTCTTTAACCTGTGAATATCCTGCCAATTTTCCAAATCCATTGGCGATATAAATAGCCGCAGGTACTTTATTTTGAAAAATATTGCCTCCATGAGGTACAATGGAGGTAACACCCGTATGAATTTGCTGATCGTTGTCTAAGGTTACATGTCCAACTAAAACCCCGGAAACATCTTGAATAGCATTTTTAGGACCTGTAGGTAAAATGCCAAAAGGTATGCCGTATTCTCTGGGTCTTAGTTTTTGAGCTTCCATAAAATTCACAAATAAAAAGGATATTAAAATAAACATCGTTATCCCATTCGACCTTTTTGACATGGATAAAAAGTGTTAAGGTTAAAATTTATTTTCCAAAGTAAACCATTTTTCTACTTATTTACGTTATTAATGTTAAACAAATAAACCATGAAAATCAGTCATTTTTTGTATTCAATTATTTTATTCATTGCGGTAACTACTAACCTTGACGGTCAAAACCTTAAGAGTATTCTGGAGAAGGCTAAATCTGGCCTTGGTAAAACATCGGGTGTCCCTTTAACAAATCAGGAAGTTGGTAACGCATTAAAGGAAGCGCTTGAGCTCGGTGTGGGTGAGGCTGTTAAAAATTTATCGGCAACTGACGGTTATCATGCAAGTATATATAAAATTTTACTGCCTGAAGAAGCTAAAAAAGTGACAGACAAACTTAAAAATATCCCTGGTTTTAATAAAGTGGAAGCTGAACTTGTTCTGCGTCTCAACAGAGCGGCTGAGTTAGCCGCCAGGGAGGCAGGGCCTATTTTTTTACAAGCCATTAAGGAACTCTCTTTTCAAGATGCCATTGGGTTGTTAAAGGGAAATGAAGACGCCGCAACCAGGTTTCTGGAGTCAAAAACAGATACCGTTTTGACAGCTAAATTTTTACCTGTGATCGCGAAAGCGCTTGATGAAGTAAATGCAAGAACCTATTGGAGAGATGCAGTTACCGCCTACAATAAAATACCTCTCATTCAGAAAGTTAATCCTGAACTGGATAGATATGTTACCGAAAAATCTATAGACGGTATGTTTTCTCTCGTTCAAGTAAAAGAAAAAAAGATTCGCACTGATGTGTCTGCCAGAACCTCTGATCTTTTGAAGAAAGTTTTCGGAAGTCAACAAAAAAAGTAACCATGAAGGAAATTTCATCAAAATTGGCTGCGCTTAGAGAAGATTATACGTCACATACGCTTGACGAATCAGGTACAGAAAATGATCCAATAAAGCAGTTTTCTATTTGGTTCGAAGAAACATTACTTGCTATGGTTCCCGAACCTAATGCCATGGTTTTGGCAACCGTCCAATCATCAGGAAAGCCAGCCGCAAGGGTCGTCTTATTAAAAGGATTATCTGTTGACGGATTTGAATTTTTCACCAATTACGAAAGTGCCAAAGGCTCAGATATGGCTGAAAATCCTTTTGTTTCAGTTGTTTTTAATTGGCTTCCTTTGCAGAGACAAGTTAGAATAGAGGGTAAAATCGAGAAATTGAGCGAAGCCTCCAATGATAATTATTTTTCCCAGAGACCTTATATGAGCCAGTTAGGTGCCATAGCATCCCCTCAGTCAAGGAAAGTACCCAACAGGAAATTTCTGGAGGAAAAATTCGATGAGTTAAAAGAGAAATACCCGGAAGGTAGTGAGGTTCCAAGACCCATCGCCTGGGGAGGTTACGTTATAGTACCTGACAAAATAGAATTTTGGCAAGGGCGACGAAGTAGATTACACGATAGAATAGTGTATCGGAAAGACAATAACGAGTGGATTAAGGAGCGTTTAGCTCCTTAATCCAACCATTTTATTAACAAAAATGATCGAAAGCCATTTTTAAATTGTCAGCAATGATATTTGCTGATCTACCTTCTATGTGGTGCCTTTCTAAGAAATGTACCAGTTTTCCATCTTTAAATAAAGCAATAGACGGAGAGGAAGCGGGGTAGGGTAGTAAAAATTCTCTGGCCGTCGAAACAGCATCACCGTCAACACCGGCAAAGACGGTTGCTAAAGTGTCTGGTTTTTTAGCGTTCTGAGCGGCCATTCTTGCTCCAGGTCTGGCGTTAGCTGCTGCACATCCACAAACTGAATTTACAACCAGTAAAACCGTACCTTCGTTTTTTTCTAGTAACTCGGTAACCTGTTCAGGTGTTGTTAAACCTATAAAGCCATTGCGGGTTAATTCCTCTGACATGGGACGAACTAATTCTGCTGGGTACATTGTTTTTATTTTTTTGTGATAAAATTCTAATAGCAAATGTAGGTTAAAAACAGTATTTTGTCGCTTTGTGTTTTAATTGTAAAAAAAAAAATACTGATATCTCATAATGAACTATTTTATAAGGTACATTTTTACTCTTCTTGTGGTCTCTTTTTTATTTCTAAATGGAAATATCTATGGGCAAACCTTTTTAGAGGGCTCCTGGAAAGGTAAATATACTTATGGTATTCAAAATGAATATGGCTACCCATTTGAAATTTTTCTTCGTATCGACGGACGAAAAATTACGGGAAGAAGTTATCTGGTAACCCCGGATAAAAGAAAAGTGGAAATGGATATTAGTGGGTATCTTTTTCAGGATCTTTCCTTTATTATTGAGGAAACAGCCATTATTAAATCACCGGAAACGTCAGAAAATTCATTCTTCAGAAAATATCAACTTCGCTTTAAAGGAGATATATGGACAAAAAACCTGGAAGGTTACTGGCAAGAAATTATTGATAATAACTTCGATAGGACAAGAAAAGTGGGAAGGGTACTATTAACCAAAGAAAAGGAAAATAGAGCATAAAGAAATTAAAACCACCCGTGCTTTTCCCAGTCTTCTGCTGTATCTATGTCTGGAAGGGTTTTGAGCAGGTTATAGGTCTTGTTTTTCATATCTATGCGTTGAATAGACTCACTCAATACGGTATCAACACTCCAAGTCATATTTAGAAATAAATAATCATTGGGTTTTTTCATGCCAATTAAATAGTAGCCGCCATCATCGGAAGGACCCAATATTACGTCAGTGTTTTTTAACAGGAGAATGGATTCTTTGAGTATATCAATGGACAAATGGGGGATATCCGTTCCAATTAAAATTACAGAAGAGTGAATTGGTAAAAGTTCGTTAAATGCAGCTTTCATTCTAAGTCCTAAATCGATCACAGGATATTGTTTTCTTTTTATAAAAAAATCATCCTCCCATAGATCAGGTGTTGATGGTAAATATTCGCTATAAAAAACGTAACATTTCCCTGGAAATCCAAGACAAACATTTCGTACCCGTTCACACAATGCCAAATAAATAGCTAAAGCTTTGTCATCCCCTAAAGAAGATGCCAGGCGGGTTTTTACATGACCGCGCCTGGCATTTTTTACAAATATTACGAGAGCGTTTGACTTTAACATAGATGTCAAACTATATTATTGACAGGTTATTTTTCAACAGTAAAGAGCTCTTCTTCTTTCACAACAATAACCTTATCTCCTTGTTTTAATTTCTTAAATATCAGTGAATAAGGAGCTGAAACCACCTTAGCGCCCTTTTTTAAACCAGTAAGAATTTCTATGTAGGAGTCATCTTGAATGCCCGTTTTTACCTCTATCATTTGAATGGTATCTCCTTTTTCATATACAAATACCACTTCACGTAATTCATCTATTTTTTTGTTAGACGCTCCACCATCTGTATCTGATTTCGCTTCCTTTTTAGCTATACCTTCTTTTTCGCGGGTAGTTACAGATTGAATAGGAACGGTAAGGATGTTTTCTTTGATGGTTGTCTTTATTTCAACGGCTGCAGACATACCGGGACGGAAAGGATATTTGCGTTGAGAAGTAACTAAATCAGCATAAGACTGTGGATCAATTTTAATTCTCACTTCAAAATTTGTTACCTGATCCGTTGCCAAAGCTGCACCTCCTAAGGAAGCGGAATTTTTAGAAGAATTGGCAATTTGACTTACACGACCTACAAATTTTCTACCAAGATAGGCATCAACTTCTACAGAAACTTCGTCGTTTAATTTCACTCTGGGAATATCATTTTCACTTACATCGACTCTTACCTCCATGGCATTCAGGTTAGCTATGCGCATAATTTCAGTACCTGTCATTTGAATAGTACCTACAACCCTTTCCCCTTTTTCAATATTTAATAATGAGATAATGCCGCTTTCAGGTGCAATGATAGTTGTTCTGTTTAGGCTGGTTCTCAATTCTTTTAAACTTGCCTCCGCACTGGCGACTGAATAATCAGCTCCTCTTGCGGCATCTTGTGAAGATCTGATACCGGCATCAGAGGCACGTAAATTGGCTTCCAGAGATTTTAAATTAGATTGTGAGGCCTGAAAATCTGCATTTGAAATAACTCCATCCTTAAAGAGTTTTTCATTTCTTTTATGAATTTCACGGGCATTATCCAATTGTGCGATAATTTGCTCTTTTTGCGCTTTGATATTTTCAATTTGAGAACGACTATTGGCAGCCTGAGCTTTTGAACTATTGACAAAGGCAACACCTCGTTCAACCTGAGAAACGTAAGCATCCGGATTAATTTTAGCAAGCACCTGACCCTGAACAACGGAATCACCCTCCTGTACATAAAGTTCAACGACTTCACCTGAAACATCGGAACTTATTTTCACCTCAACAATGGGGAAAATTCGACCACTTGCTGAAACTCTTTCCTCAATAGTTCTCATTTGCGCTTCTTCCAAAGCAACTTTATCACCTTCCTTTCTGTTTTTGCCTTTAAAATAGGCAAAGGCAACCAAAGCAAGAACCGCAACGCCAGCGATGTAAATCCAAAGGTTTTTTCTTTTCTTATTCATCATGATGGTTAAGTTTTTCTTTCGAAGTTAAATTAATCAAGGGTAATAGGTTTTCCCTGGTAGAAATCTACTTGTTTTAGGTTAAATAAATGTTGAAATCTGGAACGGATTCTATCTGATTTAGCTCTTTCCATATTGGTTCTTGCTGTATTTAATTCTAATGAATTAATGGCGCCAAGTTCATATCTTTTTTGTGCATTTTCAAAAGCAGCGGTAGCCGCCTTCAAGGACAAATTAGCTGCTTGCAAAGTTCTTTGAGATGCCCTTACTGCCGTTAGTGTTTGTTCTATTTCGGTGCGTAACTGTTGGCGAGCCTGCTCTTTAGCAACCTCATTAGAAATTACCCCCAGTTTCGCTCGTTCAATGTTTATCTTCACCTGACGGTTGTTATAAATGGGAATATTAAGTTGTAATCCAAGACTTTGTCCAAAATTTTCACTTATTTGATTGAAGTATTCTTTTTTGGCAAAGGTAGGCACATTTTGTTCTATCTCCAGAGCGACTGGTATGTTGTTAATAAACACATTTTGCTTTACTTTTGTAACATCAAAACCTGTAATAGTTCTTGCCTGGTTAGAAAAATTGGACCGAAGACTGGCAAAAAGCGATAAGGTAGGTAATAAATTAGCTTTAGCTTGTAAAATACCAATATTCGCAGCTTGTAAACGTTTTTCTGCCGCTTTAACTTGTGGCAAAATATCTACAGCCCCAACAAATAATTCATTGGCCGAAATACCGTCAACATCAGCATCTTCGGGAACTTTAATTTCAGGTTTTTCAATGTCAAAAGGCGTTCCATCGGGTATGAGTAAAAACTGCCTTAAGATTAAATTAGATCTGATAAGGAAATTTTCTGCTTCTATAAGCGCTTGTTGATCTAAGGCTAAGGTAGCTTCAAAATCATATCTCTCATTGATTGGCCTTGCACCAACCTCAATGAAGCGAATAATTTGATTAAGTTGATTTTGAGATTGCAATAATCTCGTTTTGGCAATGACCAATTGCTCATCGGCTAAAAGAACATTCAAGTAAGCGGCGGCAACCTGCAGACCCAGGTTATTTTCAGTGGCTTCAGCTTCTAGTTTTCCTGCCTCCAGCTCATATTTGCTCCTTAGTATATTATGCTTAATAATACCACCACCAAACACCTGAATGCCAGTATTTAAGGAATAACTGTTAAAACCAATACCCTCCAAAGCAAAGCTGTTAGTGGTAGGGTCGATGGTTCTACCAAATTGGTAACCACCACTTACTCCTGCATTTAAATTGGGCAATCTTGATAATTGATTTTGTTTGAGCGTCAATTCGGCATTGCGAATCTGGGCTATGGATTGCTTAATGGCTAAACTATTTTCAGTAGCGTAGGTCACACATTTTTGTAAGGACCACCGATTTTGTGCCTTTACCGTAGTAAGGCTGCCAAAAAGCAAAAGGATAAATGAAAAACGTAGAAATAACATTTCGTGTGTAATTTATATTTAGCTACAAACTTAGATAAACCATCGGTAGGTAGCTTTAAATATTATATGAAAAGGATTATTTTATGGATAAACAGAGAAAAACTGATAGCCTATCGCCTTGAATTAAAGACCTGATAGCCGATAACTTCATCGTACCTTGCGCCAAAGGGTCTGTAATAAATGAATATCTGATACTCATTTTCTGTTTCGTACCAATTACCTTCTGTTTCCATAAAATCTAACTTTTCTTCTTTTTTAGCCCGGGTGGCAAATGCGTAGTCATAAAAACCTTGTTTCATTGGTTTTTTCAGGATGTAGCCTTTCTCCTCGGGGCTAAAAATCATTCTATACTCGGGTGAGGGTGACCAGTCATTGAATGAACCTAGTAAAAAAACATCTTTATCGTAGATTGGTTCAACGGTATATAGATTGAAGACCACCTGTGCATAATCAGCAGCCAGTTGATTATTCTGATCCTGCGTTTCTATAAAAAACTGCCCATTAATATCTCTGTTTTGGAAATAAGGTTCTTCCCCTCTTAATTTATCTTTAAAAAGTATTACTTCAGTGGACGTTCGGGTTCTTATCAAGTCTGCCATTTGGCCCGTCCTTTGCCACAAAGTACGTAAATCGAGCGGCCTAAATTCTTTACCTCCTGGAAAAACTATTTTTCCTTGATAATCAAAAATGATTTGCTGGTTTCGGAAACTGAAAGGGGAGATACCTGTGACTGCATTTTTCCATTGTCCGTTTTGAACTACAGATGATTTTATCTCCTGGGCTGGTTGCCGAATTAATAATTTAGGATGATTTACTACAAAATCTAACTCCTGATGCGTTCTGTAAAGGGAGGCATTTGCAGGAATTACCAATCTGGGTTCTATTTGAACTAAATTATTTACTACAACAAATCTTTTGGTGATAACTGGGAATTTTTCATTCTCATCCTCGTAAACAATCAATAAATAATTACCTGATTTTGTCCATCTTGTGCCTCTGTTAGGCAGCGTTAATTCATAGTGAACGTAGGCCAAAGTAGTTTTTGAAGAAAAGGAGTATTGCTGAATGTTGTCTTCTGGATACCCATTAATATATTCCATTTCCATTAACTCAGAAGGACGCCAGTCAAAGTCACAATGGATGAGTTTATAAGAAAATCGTTTTACATCATTGGTGAGTTCGTCAAAGGTTAGTAAAAGCGGAATATTTCCTTCAACATCAGAAACTGGGGCTGCAATACCCATGCCCTGAGGATGGAAAGTAACAGATTTAATGGTAGGAACATACACCTTATCAATATATTCAAAATCTAAGTTTTGACCTTTTAATGAGAAAAAAGAGGCAAAAAACAGAAAACTGATGATTCGAAGCATAGTAAAGATTAAGGTTATGGGTACAATACTTGTAATTTATCTTCTACTGTAGTTTGGTGCCTCTCTGGTAATAACAACATTGTGAGGATGGCTTTCCTGAATTCCGGCTGCGGTAATTTTCACAAACTGAGCTTTTTGCTGTAAGGCTGGCACATTTTCAGCACCACAATAGCCCATACCTGCTCTCAGTCCGCCAATATATTGAACCATAACTTCGGAAAGAAATCCTTTAAAAGGTACTTGTCCTTCAATACCTTCCGGCACTAACTTTTTTATATCATCTTCTACGTCTTGAAAATAACGATCTTTTGATCCAATAGCCATTGCACCTAATGAACCCATACCTCGGTAAACCTTAAATTTTCTTCCCTCCAGAATGATGGTTTCACCAGGTGATTCTTCCACTCCGGCAAATAATCCACCTGCCATGATAGTGCTTGCACCAGCAGCCAGCGCCTTAACAATATCGCCGGTATATCGAATGCCTCCATCGCCAATAACGGGAACTCCGGTATGTTTTATTGCCTGATAGGCATTAAAGATAGCCGATAACTGGGGTACACCAACACCTGCTACAATGCGTGTGGTGCAAATACTTCCTGGGCCTACACCCACTTTAACCCCATCAGCGCCAGCTTCAACCAGGGCTAATGCACCAGCTCCTGTGGCAACGTTTCCACCGATGACTTGCAAATCGGGGTATTTTTCCTTTACCAGTTTTATGGCACGAAGGACTCCCGCAGAATGGCCATGAGCAGTATCAATGGCAATGACATCGACACCAACGGCAACCAGTGCTTCTACTCTTTCCAGCATATCATTCGTAACTCCTATGGCACCACCCACTATCAATCGGCCCAAAGAATCTTTACAAGCTAAAGGATAGTTTTGCACCTGCATGATGTCGCGAAAGGTAATCAATCCAATTAATACCTTTTGATCATCAACGACGGGTAATTTTTCAATTTTATTTTGCTGAAGAATAGTCCTCGCTTCCTCGAATGTTGTACCGGCAGCAGCCGTGACCAGATTTTTACTGGTCATAATATCTTTTACGGGACGGTCTAATCTTTTTTCGAAGCGTAAGTCTCTGTTAGTCAATATACCGACTAATCTTTTTTGAGAATCAACCACAGGAATGCCTCCAATTTTAAACTTATTCATTAAATCAAGGGCTTCTTTCAGCGTTGCTTCCGGACTAATAGTAACAGGATCTATGATCATGCCACTTTCAGAACGTTTTACAATACGAACCTGCTCGGCCTGGCTGTCTATGGAAAGATTTTTGTGTATGATGCCAATACCACCTTGTCTTGCAATAGCTATAGCCAAACGTGCATCGGTGACAGAGTCCATTGCCGCAGATACAATAGGTACGTTTAATTTGAGTTCCCGGGTGAGGTAACTTGATATATCAACCTCGCGGGGTAAGACTTCACTGTAATCGGGAACCAAAAGTACATCATCGAAGGTGAGTGCTTCGCCCAAAAATTTGCTTTCTGATAAAATTTTCTGTGTTTCCATTTGCAAAATTAGGTAAATGATACCAAATGCAAAAGGAATTTGTATAATTTCGTGGAATTTTATAAAAATAATGATGTTAAGTATTCATAGTGATGATTATTTCATGAAGGAAGCTTTCAGAGAGGCTACCTTTGCCGCAGAAAACGGAGAGGTTCCCGTTGGCGCCGTAATAGTTTGTGATAACCGAATTATTGCAAGAGGCTCTAATCGAACAGAACAGTTAGGAGATATTACCGCTCATGCCGAGATTATTGCTATTACTGCCGCAGCAGATTTTTTGGGAAGTAAATATTTAACCGATTGTACTTTATTTGTTACTTTGGAACCCTGTTGTATGTGTGCGGGAGCGCTTTATTGGTCGCAAATTTCCAGGGTTGTTTATGGCGCATCCGATGAAAAAAGAGGATTTATGAAGTTTGGAAAAGCAATGCTTCATCCACAGACAAAACTTTCCTATGGGGTAATGGAATCAGATTGCCGGCAATTATTACAAGATTTTTTTAGCCATAAAAGAGGTTAAGAAGGTCTCGTTCCTGCTAGAAATGGAACAAACTTTGCTTCGCCAAGATCTTTTGTTTCCCAACTATTTTCTCCTGTTCTTACTATCTTTAACAGTCTTTGTGTTTCTATACCAGTGGGTACTAACATGATGCCACCAATGCTTAATTGTTTTGGCAGTAAAGAAGGAACCTCTGGCGCACCGGCAGTTACTATAATTTTATCGAAGGGAGCAAATTCAGGTAATCCTAAATAGCCATCCTTGTAAAAAGATTGGATATTGGAAAATTTCATTTCCTTTAATAACGATTTAGAAGATAGATATAATGCACGGACTCGTTCAATAGTATAAATTCTGCCTCCTAAAGAAGCCAATATGGCAGCCTGAAAACCAGATCCTGTGCCAATTTCTAATACTTTTTCCCGTTTCTTAACTGCTAAATGCTGTGTCATTAAAGCAACCGTGTAAGGTTGTGAAATGGTTTGTTCATGGCCTATTGGAAATGGTTTGTCCTGGTAAGCCCATTCTTCAAAGGCCTTGTCTAAAAAAAAATGCCTGGGAACTCGTTGAAATGTTTCTAAAACTTCTTCGGAAAATAATCCTCTGGATCGGAGTTCCTCCACTAACAGGCGGCGCATGCCTTTATGCCTGTAGGTATCCGTCTGCAACATTTTGATTTTTAAATTTATTTGTGAAGGTGAAATGTAGAAAACATTTGATTTCTTATTTCTTTTAAAATGGTAAAAGTATCCAATAATAGACTTATTTTTACTTAAAATTGTCAATATGAATTCAATTAAATTTGGTACCGATGGCTGGAGAGCAATTATTGCTTCTGATTATACGGTTGAAAATGTTCGCCGTGTCGCTGAAGCTACGGCTATTTGGTTGAAAAATACAGGGGGAAAACAAGTTGTGATTGGATATGATTGTCGATTTGGAGGCGTGCTATTTGCAAATACGACCGCATCTGTATTAGGTGCTTATGGCATAAAAGTACTCATGTCACCCGATTTTTCATCCACGCCAATGGTCTCTTTGGGGGTAGCTAAAACTAATTCACAACTGGGCGTTGTCATTACAGCCAGTCATAACCCGCCCGATTATAATGGGTATAAGTTGAAATCTCATTTTGGCGGACCTCTTTCTCCAGCTCAGGTGAGTGAAGTCGAAGCGCTCGTTCCCGAAAAATGTTCTTTATCAGTCTTTCCTTCTATCGAGTCTTTGAAAGAGGCAGGATTATTTGAATATCTTGATCTTGAGCAAATGTATCTCGATCATGTGGAGAAATCATTTGACCTGGAAGGAATAAAAAAGGCAAATGTTGGGGTTGCTTATGATGCTATGTACGGTGCCGGACAGCGTGCTATGCCCCGTATTCTTCCAGAAGCTCATTGCCTGCATTGCGATTTTAATCCTTCTTTTAAAGGACAGGCCCCAGAACCAATACATAAAAATTTACATGAACTTTCAGCCCTGATTGCCAGCAACCCTGATATTCAACTGGGTATCGCAACAGATGGCGATGCAGATAGAATTGGCTTGTATGACGAAACAGGTAAATTTGTTGATTCTCACCATATTTTGCTCCTTTTGCTTCTTTATTTAGGTAAATATAAAGGTCAAAAAGGACATGTGATTATTACTTTCTCTGTTACAGATAAAATGAAAAAATTAGCTGCATTACTCCATTTACCTATTGAAGTTACAGCTATTGGTTTCAAATATATTGCCGACATAATGACCCAAAAAGATGTGTTGGTGGGTGGCGAAGAATCAGGTGGTTTAGCCGTTAAAGGACATATTCCCGAAAGAGATGGTATCTGGATAGGTTTGATGATCCTTGAATTTATGTCCACAACAGGTAAATCATTGAAGGAATTAATTCAGGAGGTGTATGAATTAGTTGGCTCTTTTTGGTGTGATAGAGATGATTTGCATATCACTGAAAACCAAAAACAATCGGTAATTAAACATTGTGATAACCAAACCTACACCCAATTTGGTTCATTCAATATTCAAGAAACAGTGCAAATGGATGGAACTAAGTTTTTACTCGGCAATGATCGCTGGGTGATGATCAGACCTTCTGGCACAGAACCCGTGCTTCGTGTGTATGCCCAGGCAGAAAATGAGGAAATGGTAAGAACTATATTGGATGAGGTAAAAGCTGCTATTCTGTAATACATTTATTAATGGGCTGGTTTTTCAGGCCAGCCCATTAGTAAATCCTGCATTCTCCTTCTCTTAAAGTTTTATTTCTTGGGGTTAAGTTTTTGAAGGGCCAGCCACTCCATAATATTTACAGGTCTTCCACCTATTTTCACCAATGAGCCATCATAGTCCGTCCTACATTTATTTTCATGCAAATATATCCATGACCAATGTCCGTTATAACGAAATCCTTCCCCACCATAAAAGGAAGTGATATCATTTACGTGGTCATAAAAGGTAAAAAACACATTTTTTGCACCAGCCGCTTTTAATCGGTTATAAACTGGAACAACCGTATTCGCAGCAACGGTTACCGAATCATCTTTAGCGTGAACAAACCATATAGGAACATGCTTAATAGATTGAAGGGCCTGATCTGATATATATTGAGATTGGTAAGCCAATGCACTGATATAACCCGCAGCAAAATAGTCAGGATGGTTCATGATAAGCTTCAAAGCCATATATCCTCCATTGGAACACCCTCCTACATATATTCTGGTTGGATCAACGCCAGGATTTGATTGAACGTAATTTTTAATTAAAGCCATCAAGCCTTCATTATAAATATCGTTTTCTCTTCCTCCTGTCATTTCTAATTTACTATTATGCATCCAGGCTCCTGGACACTGAGGCGATAAAACATAGGCTCCTTCAAAAATGGATTGAATTTCAGTAGAGGCATAATTAACTGCCTTGTTTCCAATGAGAGGAATAGTTGGGTCAAAACCACCTTCCCCACCGCCGTGTAACCAGATAATCAAGGGGGATTTATCTGTTTTATTCTTAGGTTCAAAGCTGGCATAAGACATGGTCAGCTGATCATTATATTTAAATTGACCCTTCAGATTAAATTCATCTAATTGGGGCATTATTCTTCCTGCCTCTTTTTGCCATATTTGATCAGATTTGTTATGAATAATAGTCAATTGATAATCAATCCAAACATTTCTTCCTTGGTTGTTTATTCTCAAATATTGAATAGGAGAACCGATAGGAAGCATAGGACCAACAGAAAGAACAAGGGTAATATGATTTCCAGAAGCCTGTCTATTTCCCTTTTCATCTGATAGATAGGTGATAGTTACCTCTCTTTTACCATAAGATTGGTCTAACGGAATTTCTCCTTGTGAAGTTTTTCTGTTAGCAAAGACAGTAAATTCTGCAGCTTGTACCCCCGAAATTTGTTTGTCAAAAGGAATCGTTACTTTATTTACTGCCGGACCCCAGTCGAATCCTTCAATATGTAAAAAATATCCACCTTGAGCATTGGCCGCCAAAAAATTAGTAATTAAAATAAATAGGGTTGTCTTAAGTATTTTCATTTTTTGTTTTTTTAATTTCCTTACCACATATCCAGGCCTAAAATTTTCTTCCCCAAATCATTCAATTCAGCCGTTTCATACTTTATTTGTTCCCAATTTCTTGGATCTCCAGGAAAAGCATAGCCTTCCGGAGCAATCCTGTTTTTCCAAGAATTAATACGCCATTGCCGTAAAGGTTCATTATCTTCTTCGGCAGGCATCATGGAAATATATTGCGCAATTCTAACTTTATTTTCACTTAGATTTGCCCTTATTCCATGAGGCTGTGTACTATTGAAAATTAATAAATCTCCCGCCTCGAGTTTTACTTTCGTAGTGGTGAATGCAGAAACATCGGGTATAAAACGGTTTCTATCGGTAGGTTGCGTTAATTTCCATTGATCATAATTTCTATAAAGTTCAGGGATACATTGAAATCCACCCATATTTTCATCCGTTTGGTCGGCTAAAGCTAAAACGCCCTGAACATTGACGGGTCTTGTTTCTGGATCATAATCCCAGTGAATAAAGGCCTTATATTCAAAACCTGGTCTGATGGGGAAGTTTAAATTGGCCCGATCTATCGTTACCCACAGTTTTTCAGTTCCCCAAATATCCACAAAGGCATCATAGATACGTTGAACCTGCCTGTTAGCCCATAAATAGGGATGATTGTAACATTCCACCATGCCCGTATAGGCTAATTCTTTCATTTTCATTTCAGCCCTTGGTTCGGTGTACCAGGTTGATTTATTGTCAGGATCTTTTTCCTCAAATTCCCATAGAAAATCGGCGGTTTTTAATGCTTGTTGCCGAGGAACTGCACTTTTTATCACAATATAGCCCTCGTGTTTCCAAAATTGCCATTGCTCTTCAGTTAGCACTCTGAGTGACATTCCATTTGAACGGTCATTTAGTTTATAATGACTTCCTTTAGAAGTGGAAGGATTTCCAGGAATGTCTGTATGTTCATTGTTAGGTATCATGGTTTGTGCCATTATCTTCTTTTTTTATAAAATTAGGAAAATATTAGTTTGAATTTTAAAAAATTATATTTAAAAACAAATATCCTACTTTAAAAACACAAAACTTTAATTCTTTATTTTAAATTTATTAAAAAATTATAATTATGAAAGGAAAACATCGCCCTATTAAACTACTGACTTTTTATTACAGTTTTGTTTTAATGATGGCATTTTGGTTAGGTAGTATTCTACTGCCTGTGAATGCTTTGGCAGAAAATGCCAATGCAATGGTTCGCAATGATGAACGTTTCGCTTTGAAAATTAACGGGACGGTCATAGATGATCAGGGGGAAGTGGTTATTGGTGCTACGATTCAGTTAAAAGGAACCAGTGTTGGTGCCGTGACAGATGAAAACGGTAAATTCTCTATTGAGGTTCCAGATGAAAAGGCTGTTTTGATTATTTCATTTGTTGGTTACGATGCTCAAGAAATTCAAGTGGGCAATCGCTCAGAAATTAACGTAAAGTTAATGTCAAATTCTACCCTGGAAGAAGTGGTTGTTGTAGGATATAGCACCCAGAAAAAGGTGAATATGACTGGTGCTGTTTCGAGTGTCGATGGTCAGACACTGGAAAATAGACCAGTGAGTAACGCCGCTAATGCACTTCAAGGCTTAAGTCCAGGGTTAATGATTACCAGAGAAGGTGGACAACCTGGATCAGAAGGAATTGGTATTCAAATTCGTGGTGCAACTACAGCAAATGGTAGTGTAGCTCCTTTAATTGTGCTCGATGGTGTGGCAGTACCAGGTAATACATTGACTACTATGAACCCAAATGATATAGAAAGTATTAGTGTCTTAAAAGATGCTGCAGCTGCAGGTATTTATGGTGCTCAAGCTGCTGGTGGTGTTATTTTGGTTACAACAAAAAAAGCGCAGGCTGGTAAAATTAAAATGAGCTACCTCGGCCAGCGAGGAACTGACTGGTCAATCAATGTGCCAGAAAGATTGACTTTGCTTGAAGAAGCAGAATTTTCAAACCTAGCAAGAAAAAACTCAGGCAGCGGACCTGAGTATAATGAACTGGATTTACAACGTATTCGCGATGGTGTTCCTTATGTAGTTAATCCGGCAGACACAACCACTTGGTTGTTTTACAATCAGGTTCCTTTAACGGATCAGATTTTAAAGAAATATACTACTATGGTTACCCACAATGTAAATATTTCTGGCGGAAATGAAAAGCTGAATTTCTTGATTTCAGGCGGGTATTATGGTAAAGATGGGGTCTTTAAAGTAGGTCCAGATGATTATAAAAGGTATAATTTACGATTGAATGTAGGTGCTCAGATCACGAATAAAATTTCCCTTGATTTACGTATTGCTTATACCCGCGATATTGTGTCGCAAGCCTCCGGAAACCTAAGTGGTCAAGGTCTGGTCTATGAAATATACAGATTGAGGACAAGAACACCGTTTTTTACCCCTGACGGTAACTATAATGGAGCAGGTTCAGCAGCAACGACTTATGCTCGTTTGGAAGCAGGTGGGTACAATAACAATGAAAGAAATTTTATTGATCCTACTGCAACTTTAAGGATTAAAGACGTCGCTGGAGTAAAGGGCCTTACTTTTTCTACCATTTTAGGAATGCAGTTCAGAACTGGTGATAGAGAAAATTTTGCCAGAACAGTCCCGCTTTGGGGAAATGGAAAGGTTTTAAGTTATGTTAACCAGGTGAATGCCTATACTTTGACGCGCGAATTAACAGAAAATGAAAACCTACAGTTTTTGGCTGATTATAAAAAGAAATTTGGTAAACACGACTTTTCTTTACTTGTAGGCTACCAATGGGAGGATTTTAGATACTCAAATATTGTCTCCGGTGCGACTAATTTAGTGAGCAACGATTTACCTACTTTAAATCTAGGTGATGATAAAACCAAAACAAATAGTCAGTCTATCGCTACAAATGCTTTTCAATCCGTTTTCGGTCGTTTTAATTACAATTATGATGGAAAATATTTGCTTGAGGGAACTCTAAGAAGAGATGAAAGCTCAAAACTGGCAACAGGGTTGAGAACTAAAATATTTCCATCTGCGTCCTTAGGCTGGAATGTTAATAAGGAATCTTGGTTCCCAAATACGAACATTGTTTCAGAATTAAAATTCAGAGCTTCCTGGGGTCGCTTAGGAGGGGCATTAGGTTCTGTAATTGGAAACTATGATTATCTAAGCCAGTTAAGCAGAGGTTCTGCCTTAGTGATTGGGGAATCCAGAACTTCTTATCTGTTCCAAAATTCAATTCCTTCTCAGTCTTTATCCTGGGAAACAATCGAAACATCTAATGGAGGTGTGGATATTTCTTTATTCAATAGTAAAATTCAGATCAATGCCGATTATTATGTTAAATATAATCGGAATATGTTAACTGCTCAAAATCTTCCTGCTGTAATTGGTATAGGTACGCCTAGAAAAAATAATGGAGAATTAAAATCCTGGGGTTGGGAAGTTGAGTTAAGATATAAAGGGAAAATAGGTTCCGATTTCGTTTATTCGATCTCTGCCAATCTGTCTGATAATCAAAATGAATTAAGAAACTTTGCAGGAAGAAATATCGTAGCAGCAGGGACAGTGAATACCGTGGAAGGATTTCCAATCAATAGTATTTTTGGTTTCAAAACTGACGGCTATTTCCAAAATGCAGATGAGGTCAAGGCATGGGCTTTTCAAGATAACAGAACAGGTGCAGGTGATGTTAAGTATCTGGATCTCGATGGAAGTGGTCGTATTACCATCGGTGATGGAAATACAAAAAATATGGGCGATTTAGTCCATTTCGGTTCAACTATGCCAAGATATTTGTTTGGTACTTCATTTAACTTCAGCTGGAAAGGTCTTGATTTTTCTGCCTTTATTCAAGGTGTTGGTAAAAGGGTATTTAGACCAGAAAGAGAAACTATTGCTCCTTTAATGGTAACCTGGAAACAGGCTTTGGGTATTCACAGAGATTATTGGACACCTGAAAATCCAAATGCGCTTTACCCAAGACCTTTTGTAGGGGGTACCCATAATTATTTGGTTTCTAATAAATGGTTGTTAAATGGACAATATGCTCGTTTAAAAAATCTTCAAATTGGTTATACATTACCTGATGCCTGGACATCGAAAGTTAAAATTTCAAGGGTCAGATTCTTCCTCTCAGCTCAAGATATTTTGACCTTCTCAAGATTAGGAAGTTATAAAGGTTACTTTGACCCAGAACAGCGCGATAATGTGGAAAATGATTATCCATTTTTTGCAACCGCCTCTTTTGGTGTAAACCTAAGCTTCTAATCGATGATTTAAAAACCAGTTTTTATCATTTTTAACTTTATGTCCAATATGAAATCATTATTATATAAAAAGCTTGCTTTAATCCTCTTCTTATTTAGTATTTTTTCTTGTGAGGTGGAGCGCTTACCGGAAACTTCTATCAGTGACCAAACCTTTTGGAGATCAGAAACAGATTTGATCGCAGCTACTAATTATCTTTATATTTTTGTCCCCGGCTTCAATAACGAGGATGTTTGGTCAGATGATGCCATAGGACTGGCATCTAACCAGATTAGCGATGGTTCCAGATTAGCTCCCTCCACGGATGTTAACTATACAGAGCCTTATCGTCTAATTCGTGCTGCCAATAATATTATTGAAAAAGCTCCTCTTGCAGCTTCTAATGTTTCTGCTGCAACCTTAGACAGGTACATTGCTGATGCTCGTTTTTTTAGAGCCTGGGGTTATTTTTCCCTTGTTCAAAAATATGGAGGCGTTCCATTGATATTAAAAATCTTGAGTGATGAATCTCCAGAATTATTGGAACCAGCAAGCCCACGGGAAAAAATCTTTGATCAAATTTATCAGGATCTTGATTTTGCCATAGCAAAATTACCTACAATGGCAACGTTAGGTGCGGCAAATTACGGAAAAATTTCCAAAACTGCAGCACAGTCTTTTAAAGCCAGAGTCGCTCTTTTTGAAGGTACCAGATCGAAATTTCACGGTTATGGTGATCCATTGAAACATTTAAATCTGGCAGTGGAAGCGGCAAAAGCGGTTATCGATGGTAAACAACATACATTATACGCAAGTTATTTTGACCTTTTTCAAATGGCTGGAGAGGGTTTTGCGAATAAAGAAAATATTATTGTTAAACCATACGGAGTTAGTTTGGCTGACCGTGTTTTAACCCATACCTATTTTAGAGGTACTTTGGAAAATGGGAATAAGAACCCAACTAAAAGTTTAGTGGATTCTTATTTGATGACAGATGGATTACCTATTACGAAATCTCCTTTGTACAAAACCCCTGTTGTTTCAACCGATGTTTTTACAAATAGAGATGAGAGACTATCTCATTCTGTCTTTAAAAAAGGTGATCCTTATATTTTTACCAGAAAAATATTTGATATATCTCCTCTGGTTTTCCAAAAAACAGGTTTTTGCTTCAGGAAGTTTTCAAATATTGATGATTGGAATAATCAAGCTTCTTTTATAGATCGTCCAATTTTAAGATATGCAGAGGTGCTTTTAACTTATGCAGAAGCTAAATTTGAACTTACAAATTCAATTAATGATGCTGATCTTGATATTTCTATAAATTTATTAAGAACCAGAGCTAAAATAGCAAAATTAAACAATGCCCTGGTTACTAATAATAATTTAAGTATGAGAGATGAGATTCGTCGGGAACGTCGGGTTGAATTAGCTCAAGAGGGACATAGATATTGGGATATCCTCCGTTGGAAAACCGCTGAAATTGAATTGCCGAAACCAGTATTGGGTAACTTCTTCTTCAAAGCTGAATTCGGAACAGCAACCACGGTTAACCTTACGCCAGACAATTTTATTCTAGTGACACCAGCAAGTTTCAGGAAATTTGATCCTGCAAAAGACTATTTATGGCCAATGCCTTTAAATGAAATTTCGCTCAATCCTAATTTGAAACAGAATCCAGGATGGTAAATTAACCCTCATAAAAAAACCGTTTCTAAGGCTTATCTTTCGAAACGGTTTTTTTTTGCAAATACACCATTATGAAACTAAAAGTTCTTATCCTTATTTTTGTTCTAGGTTCTAGTAGTTGTAAGGATAAAATGATTGCTATTCCTGAGGATCCTCAAATTCCATTGACAGGTATTTTAAGTACTTTAAAAAAGGATCATCCCCGTCTCATGCTTTCTCTTTCTCAGGTTGAAGAGATTAAGTTGAAAAGAAAAAGTGACGCTACCTTAGATAAATACGCAAATGCAGTTATTTCGTCTGCTAATAGTATGTTAAATAGGGCACCTCTCGCCCGGGTTCTTACCGGTCCTCGTCTATTGAGCGTAAGTAGAGATTTATTGAACAGGGTTACACATCTCGCACTGGCTTATCATCTCACCTCAGAGCAGAAATATTTGGTTTCAGCCGTTAGCCAGATGAAAACCGTTTGTTCCTTTACTGATTGGAATCCCTCTCATTTTCTCGATGTTGCTGAGATGACTAATGGGGTAGCCATTGGGTATGACTGGCTTTATAACGAGATGTCTAAGGAAGATAAAGAAATAATTCGTTCGGGATTAAAGATTAAAGGTCTGGACGAATATAAAAAGGTGTATGATGTTGCCTGGTGGAGCAAAGGCGATAATAACTGGAACCAGGTTTGTCACGGTGGACTTATCGTTGGTTCCCTTGCTATCGCAGAGACGGATCCTTCTTATGCAACTACCTTTATTCCTAAAGCTTTAGCAAATCTTCCTTTTTCAAATAAATTTTATGCCCCAGACGGCGCTTGGTATGAAGGGCCAGGCTATTGGTCTTATGCAACAGAATATTTATCGTATGCCATGTCAGCCATGCAATCTGCTTTGGGAAACATGGGAGGACTCGAGAAAACAGAGGGCTTATCTAACTCAGGATTTGTTCCTATGGTCTGTGCAGGACCAACAAATTTAATCTTAAACTTTGCCGATTCAGGGGAAAATTCAAAAGCGACTACTTCTGCAGCTATGTTATTTTTGAGTAATGTTTATCAACAAAATCAAGTTTCAAACTATCTGCATCAATATATCAAATCTTCAGTTGCTTTGGCAAATCCTTTTCATGTGATTTGGTATAAAGCACCAACCTCCGATATTGTAAATCCTCAATTAGATCATTATTTAAATGGTGAGATAAATGAATTAGTTTTTCTTCGCAGTAACTGGACCGATCCAAATGCCACCTGGATCGGCATGAAATCAGGTGTCAATAGTTCCCCTCATTCCCATCTCGATCTGGGCAATTTTGAGGTGGAAGCCGGTGGCGTCCGATGGGCAAAAGATCTTGGATCTGATGATTATAATTTAGAGGGCTATTGGACAATGGGGGTAAACGGTAAAAGATGGTCATACTACCGTTTGAATTCTTTTAGCCATAATGTGCCATTACTGGGAAATAAAAACCAGTATGAACTGGCAAAAGCAAGGTTTATCCAAAAGGATTTAAATGTGGCTACTCCTTCTGCAACCCTTGACCTGACAGAGGCATATAAAGAGTTCTCCTCAAAATCGACCAGAAAAATAAGTTTAGTTGATAATAGAAAAAATATTCTTATTGAAGATTTCCATTCCCTCACCAAACCAACGGAGGTTGCCTGGGGTATGCTAACAGGTAATTCTGTAGAATTGATTAAAGGGGGAAAAGCTATTTTGAGAAATGCAACCATAACCTCAAAATGGATGGAGTTAGAAATCATTTCACCCAAAGGAGCAGAATTTTCAGAAGAATCAGCGATTCAAAAAGCACCTGAAAAAACAAATGTCGGTCATTCCCGATTGATGGTCCGACTTCCAAATCAGTCAGGAAATGTTAATGTGATGATTAAAATGACACTTAAATACAACTAAATACGAAGAAATGAAAAATTCTTTCTTTTACATCATCTTTTTTAGTTCTCTATTTGGTTTTAGTGGGAAAGGTCAGGATTTATCCTCCATTGAATCAACAAAAATCCCCGCCCATCCCAGATTATTATGGTTTGAAGATGACATTTCGCCTTTACTTCTTGACATTTCAAAAGATGCAAACTGGAGTAAAATTCATAAAACTATCTTGGCTGAAAGTGATAAAATGATACCCTTGCCTACCTTAGAAAGAATTCAAATTGGTAAAAGATTACTCGATAAATCCCGGGAATGTTTGAAAAGGGTCTTTTACTTGTCCTATTCTTATAAAGTTACCAAAGAGAAAAAATATCTGGAAAGAGCGGAAAAGGAATTATTAAAGGTGTCTAATTTTTCGGACTGGAATCCATCTCATTTTTTAGATGTGGCCGAAATGACCATGGCCGTCGCTATAGGGTATGATTGGTTGTTTGAAAGTCTTTCTGAAGATTCTCGTCGGGTCATTAAAGATGCGATATTGAAAAAGGGTCTGGAGCCATCCATGAATGCAAAACATAATAGTTGGCTTAAAGCAACACATAACTGGAATCAGGTTTGTAATGCTGGAATGACTTTTGGTGCTTTGGCTATTTATGAGGACAATCCAGAACTGGCAAAAAATATTATTCGAAGATCAGTAACTTCTATTCAGTTGCCTATGGCTGACTATAAACCCGATGGGGCTTACCCGGAAGGATATGGTTACTGGGTTTATGGAACCAGCTTTAATTTGATGTTTCTTAGTGCCATAGAAAAAATTTATGGACACGATTTCAAATTGTCAGAAATAGATGGCTTTCTTAAAACGGCTGCTTATTTTGAAAATTTAGTGGGTACTTCGGGAAAAGCATTTAATTATTCCGATGCACAAGGTGGCGCTGGTTTGACTGCCTCCGTTTTCTGGTTTGCAAATAAAACGAAAGAGCCTTCAATTCTTTTTAATCAGGTTAAATATCTGGATAAAAAAATTGGGGGAGACCGTTTATTTCCAGCTATTATGATCTGGGGTAGGGGACTTAATCTGACGAATATTGAAGAACCTAAAAAACTAATATGGACAGGACAGGGTCCCAATCCCGTAGCTTTGATGCGGAGTGCCTGGGGAGATCCCAATGCGCTTTATGTAGGATTTAAAGCAGGTTCACCCAGTGTGAACCATGGTCACATGGATATTGGTTCTTTTGTTATGGATGCTATGGGGCAACGTTGGTCCATGGATTTTGGCATGCAGGAATATGAATCGTTGGAATCAAAAGGTATAAAATTATGGGGTAAAGAACAAGGTTCACAACGATGGGACGTGTTTAGGTATAATAATTTAGCACACAGTACCTTAGCCATAGATGGTCAATATCAAAAGGTGGATGGCTATGCAAAAATAGATGGGTTTACCGATGCTCCTGCCTTTTTAAGCGCTCAAAGTGATTTGACTTCTGTCTATAAAGGCCTGGTTAATAAATTATCCAGAGGTGTTGCCATCGTAGATAAATCTTATGTTGTGATTAGGGATGAAATGGAAATTACGGAAAATAGTAAGGGGGTTCGCTGGAATATGGTAACTCCTGCAAAGGTGGAGATAAATGATAAAGGGCAAGCTACCTTAACCCAAAATGGGAAAAAGCTTTTTTTGAAAGTGTTAGAACCTAATAACGTGGAGCTTAAAACATGGACAACTAAATCATCAAAAGATTATGATGCCCCTAATCCAAATACCCTTTTTGTAGGGTTTGAGTTTGAACTGCCCAAAAATTCAACGCAAAATATTACAGTGGTGCTTGTACCAGAGGGAAATAAATTCCCTAAAAAGAATGAAATAAAGCCGCTGAAACAATGGAAAAATTGAAAAGATTATTCATTCTCAAAAATATCAAGATGTTACGTTTCTTGTTTTTCATATTCTTTGGAAGTTTGATTTTGACAGCTGGAAATGCTCAAAATCCTACTATGTATTATGGTGATGAATCTTTACCAGGCAGACCTTTCTCCAAAGATCCTTATGTTATTTTTTTTCAGCAAAAATATTGGATGTATTATTCAACACCTGATGCATTGAAAAAAGAATGGCATATCGGGATTGCAACCAGCACTGATTTGGTTCATTGGGATAAAGTAGGAGATATTTATGGATTGAAAGGTACGGTGGAAGAAAAGGGAATCTGTGCTCCGGGTGCCCTAATAAAAGACGGCGTGCTTCACCTTTTTTATCAAACCTATGGAAACGGCAAATCAGACGCTATTTGTCACGCTACATCTGAAGATGGCATAAATTTTACCAGAAATACTACAAATCCCATTTTTCATCCAACGGAAAGTGACTGGTCTTGTGGAAGAGCCATCGACGCGGAAGTGGTTTCTTATAAAAACAATTATTTCCTTTACTTTGCAACCCGAGATACAAGTTATAAAATCCAGCAGCAAGGGGTCGCTTTAACTTCCCTTAATTCAAATTTTAATAAGGAATCATGGTCTGAAGTACCCAATATGCCTATGCTGAAACCTACCTTACCGTGGGAGAAAAATTGTATCGAAGCGGCTTCCTGTATTCAAAAGGGAAAATATTTATACATGTTTTATGCCGGTGCCTATAACAATGAACCTCAGCAAATAGGTGTTGCAAAAAGTAAAGATGGGATTCATTGGGAAAGAATTTCAGATGAACCTTTTCTGAAAAATGGTAGCGCTGGAACCTGGAATGAAAGCGAAAGCGGTCATCCTCATATTTTGAAAACGAAGGAGGGCAAATATTTTCTTTTTTTTCAGGGTAATAAGGATAAAGGTAAAAGCTGGTTTATTTCAAAAGTTGAAATAGGCTGGAAAAATGGCAGACCTTATTTAAAAAAATAGGTTTTAACCTCATTTTAAATTAAAAATGTTTAAACGCAAATAATGAAACAGTTCATACTTATTTTTTTGTGCGCGATGGGTTACTATTCTTGGGCTCAGATAACGCCAAGACATTTATTAGAAAAGACCTATTCTTTTGAAAAAGTGAAGGAGGTTCTCATTCCTTTTAAGGCTTATCATCCCTATCCTAAAACAACGGATGATTGGAAAAAAGTAGTGCCAAACGAAACCCTGGAAAAAGTAATTAAGGAAGGTGAGAGGGCATTAAAAAGTGACTTTGAAGCTATTTCTGGTTCAACTTCACTCGATTTTGTAAGATCAGGGGATAGATTAGCTCATAGCAAAATTTCTTTCGGAAAGAGAAACCAGTTGACTGCGCTCATTCTTGCCGAAAGTATAGAAGGGAAAGGTAGATTTATGGAGGCTATATTTAATGGGATTTGGTCTATTTGTGAAGAAAGTTATTGGGGAGTTCCCGCGCATATTAGTGGAACTGGTTTGCCAGATGTAGAAAATCCTGTGGTCGATTTATTTGCTGCAGAAACTGCTTCTGTGCTGGCAATGGCTGATTATATGGTTGGGGATAAACTGGATGATATCAATAAACTGGTTCGTAAAAGAATTTATTTTGAAACCAATAAAAGGATTTTTATTCCTATGAATACAAAGTCTTATCGCTATGGATGGATGAGTAAAACCAAACAAGTAAATAATTGGAATCCATGGATTATGTCTAATTGGTTGATGAGTTCCCTGCTGTTGGAAAAGGACGACCTTAGAAGAGCAGAAATGGTTTATGCCGCTATGAAAGGGCTCGATTTGTATATCAATGGTTTAGGCGAAGATGGTGGGTGTGATGAAGGTCCAAGTTATTGGTTTGCTGCTGGAGGAAGTGTTTTTGATTGTCTGGAACTCCTCGAAAAATCAACTTCAGGACAAATTAATATTTTTAAAGAGCCAATTATTCAGAAAATGGCGGCGTATGTCTATAAGGCGCATATTGATGGTTTTTATTTTACCAATTTCGCCGATGCAGATCCAGTTTTGAAACCTGATGGTCTCATGCTTTATCGTTTTGGATTAGCATTGAAAGATGAAAATATGAAACAATTTGGACAATGGGCTAACCTGAATTTTAATCGGTTTGAGATCAATGGCAATCAAAGGATGAGAACCATTGAAAATATGATGACCATTAAAGATATACCATCGCAGACAATCTACCAACCTGGTCAAGATGCCTGGATTAGTGATATTCAGGTGATGACTACAAGATCGGCGGGAGGTTTATACCTGGCTGCACATGGAGGACACAATGCTGAAAGTCATAATCATAATGATGTGGGTGATTTTATTGTCTATGTCGATGGTAAACCTATGATTGTTGATGCAGGAAGAGGAAATTATACAGCAAGAACTTTTTCAAGTAAAAGATATGAACTATGGTTTACACAATCAAATTATCATAATCTTCCTATTATAAATGGTTTTGGACAAAAAGAAGGCAGAGATTTTGAAGCTAAAAATGTTTCTTATCAAATTTCAGAGAAGGAGTCAGTGCTTAAAATGGATTTAGCCGATGCTTATCCTAAAGAAGCTGCCATTAAAAAATGGCAACGTTCTATTTCTTTACAGAAGGAAAAGGAAAAAATAATTTTGGCTGACGATTATGAATTGTCTGCTATCAGCGATTCTTTACAACATATTTTTATGACCGTTTGTGCCGTGGATATTTCTATGCCGGGTAAAATAATACTCACCAGTAATTCGGAGGGCCAAACTAAAGAGGCAAAACCAACCAGGCTGTAGTTGACTTATAATCCTGCCCTTTGGATAGCATCAACCGAATTTCCTTCAACGGAAGGAATGGAATATTCCAGTTTTAAAACGAAATGGAATGGAAGTAAAGTTCAACGTATCATACTTACTTCCAAAAAATTAGATCTAAAAGGGAAGCTTCAGTTTGACATTACAAAAGGCTAATAGCTGATTTTTTGCAGAAAGGCTTGTTTGATTCAAATCAAATCAGTAACTTTGAAATTCAAAGTACTTTAAATGAAAAAAGACACAGATTATTTACAGGACATTGAAGAGATACGATCTTTGATGGAGAAATCTTCAAAATTCATCTCTTTGTCTGGCTGGGCCGGAATATTTGCAGGTGTTTTTGCTTTAATGGGGTCTTATATTGCCTTAACTTTTCTTGATTTTAATCCACAATCTCTTTCCGTTGACCCTGGAAGTAATCCTTTCCAACAAACACAGATTTTTTCAGTAGTCCAGTTAGCTCTGCTTGTATTCCTGCTTGCCATTTCGTTTGCCTTGTTTTTCACCCATCGAAGAGCGAAAAGAAAGGATGAACTATTGTGGACCACAACGGCAAAAAGGTTAGTTATGAATATGTCAGTGCCTCTTTTTACAGGAGGTATCCTGATTCTCCTCTTTATTTCACATGGTTTAATTGGATTTGTAGCTCCTTTTTCCCTTTTGTTTTATGGTCTGGCCCTTTTTACCATCAGTAAGTTCACTTTTGATGAAGTTAAAATATTAGGTTTGATTGAGATTTTACTAGGACTTATCAGTGTGTATAAAGTATCCTTAGGTTTACTTTTCTGGGCCATAGGTTTCGGGGTAGTTCATATCATTTACGGTATATATGTTTATTTTAAATACGAAAAGTGAAAATATCCATAGACAGTCTTCAAAAAGCTTTCGAGAGCCGTGTCCGTTTAGGGATCATGTCTATATTGATTCTTCACGATTGGGTTGAATTTGTAGAGCTTAAGGATTATTTAAAGGTGACCGATGGTAATCTCGCCAGTCACTTGTCTGCACTGGAGAAATTGAATTTTATCCAGTCTCGAAAACAGTTTATTGGAAATAAACCGAATACAAGCTACGCCGCAACCAAACTGGGAAGGGAATCTTTCGGAAATCATCTGAATGCCCTTGAAAATTTGATAAAAGGGGTTTCGAAATAATTTATTTATTAATAACTTTGAAAAACAAAGTACTTTTAAAACATGCCAAAATGAAAAATGATATTTTTATCCATCTGGATAATCCAAAGGAACTGGAAAGATTGTATAGACAAAACAAAACACAGTTCAAACAATCTTTCCTCTATGTTTATCCGCAAATTAAAGATAGACCTATGGCTCAGTTTTGGAAAGAAAGACTGGAGGATTCAAAGGAGGAAATCCAGTTTGGATCAAAAAAAGAGCTAATTTTTGTACTTATAGCCGCTTTAATAGCCGGTTTGATTGCAAAAATACCTTCATTTACCAGCATTGAGGAAGAATTTTTTTATTCCAGAAATTTGGGCTTTATTGTTTTTCCAACCTTAATTGCCTATTTCTCCTGGAAAAATAACCTGGTTATTCAAAAATGGATGCTCTTAGGTGGCATCGTTTTAATCTCCCTGATATTTATCAATCTGTTTCCAAATGACCCGACAAGTGATACCTTAACTTTGTCCTGTCTTCATTTACTTCTCTTTCTTTGGTCATTATTAGGATTTTCTTTTGTTGGGGATGCTGGTCACACTTTAAAAAGACTCGATTTTCTTCGGTTCAATGGTGATTTTGTCGTTATGTTCACGTTGATTTTAATCGCTGGAGGTATTACCACAGGCATAACGATTGGACTTTTTTCCCTTATCGGTTATCAAATTGAAAATTTTTATTTTGACAATGTGGTGGTGGTTGGATTAGCAGCAGTTCCTTTGGTCGCTACTTTTCTTACCCAGACAAATCCTCAATTAGTGAGTAAGGTCTCTCCCGTTATTGCCAGAATATTTAGTCCCATTGTTTTAGTAATGCTGGTTATTTATCTGTTTGCTATTTTTTATTCGGGTAAGGACCCATATAATGACCGGGATTTTTTGCTTTTATTTAATGCCCTTTTAATAGGTGTAATGGCTATTATTTTCTTTTCCGTCGCAGAAGCGACGAATACGGAGAAGGGTAAAACAGAAAAATGGATACTATTTCTTCTTTCAGTGGTAACCATTTTGGTCAATGCTATTGCTCTTTCGGCTATCTTGTTTAGAATTTCTACCTGGGGAATTACACCCAACAGATTAGCGGTATTGGGAAGTAATATATTTATCTTGATAAACCTGCTATTGGTAACTATTAAGTTGTTTGGCGTCGTCACCAAAAAATCTAACATTCTGGAGGTAGGTGGACAGATTGCCATTTTTCTGCCTGTTTATGTGATATGGACTTCATTCGTAACTTTTATTTTACCCTTTTTGTTTAATTTTGAATAATTATAGTTGGATGCAATACTAAATACACTGTATTGCATCCACAATAAATGAAGGAAACAAACGCACATGGAATATATAAAAGGAACCTTTGGTTATGATCTTCAATTTCTAAAAAAATATCACAAAGATTTGATTCTCCTGGGTGATGAATCAGATGCTGCGGCTCAGATTATTATTTTACCCGCCTATCAGGGAAGGGTAATGACAAGTACAGCAGAAGGAGACGGGGGAATGAGTTTTGGCTGGATAAACTATGAACTTATTGATTCCAACAGGGAAGAGGAACATTTTCATGCTTTTGGAGGTGAAGAAAGATTTTGGCTTGGACCAGAAGGAGGACAGTTTTCTATTTATTTTAAAAAGGGAGATCCTTTTGATTTTGATCATTGGTATGTTCCCAAAGCGATAGATACAGAACCATTTAAACTGGTATCAGCGTCTAAAACGGAGGCAAATTTTCAGCGTGAGATATCTCTTAAGAATTATACTGGGTTTGAATTTAACCTAAGGGTAACTCGTAATATTCGTTTATTGTCAAAAACCGAGATTCCTCTTTTATTAGGGGTTTCTATACCAGAAAACCTTCAAATAGTTGGATTTGAATCAAATAATTCCATTACAAATACGGGTAATATCCCATGGACAAAGGAAACGGGTCTTCTTTCTATCTGGATATTAAGTATGTTTAACGCTGGTGATAAAACAACGATCGCAGTACCTTACAAGCAAGGAAATGAGGCTGATTTAGGGAAAATAGTTACGGATGATTACTTTGGCAAAGTGCCAGTAGATAGATTGAAAATTAAAAATGGGTATATTTTCCTGAACGCAGACGCAAATTATCGGAGTAAAATAGGTGTTTCTCCTAATAGAGCTTTACCCATTTTAGCCAGTTTTGACGGGGTTAATAAGGTGCTTACCATTGCCCAGTTTAGTTTGCCCGAATATCCTGCAGATTACGTCAATTCTCTTTGGAAAATGCAGGAAAATCCTTTCGATGGTGACGTGGTAAATGCCTACAATGATGGTTTAATAGATGGGAAACAAATGGGAAAATTTTATGAACTTGAAAGCTCTTCACCTGCAGCAATATTGAACGTAGGTGAAAGTATGTACCATTTGCATCGAACCATTCATTTGAAAGGAAATTCAAATGAATTAAATGAAATAACAAAAACTCTTTTAGGGATTCATTTGAGTGAATTTTCTATTTAAAACACTAATAATCAATCAGGTAAATATACTTTACTACTGTTTAATTTTCATCAACAATAGTTAGTTTTGTCAGAATCTGTGCTGCTGTCGATAAGGATTTAAAATGGGTAAGTAGATGTAACTGAATGTTATTGAAAATTTCTAATTGATATACATGACTTAAAAGATTCCTATCATTGATGCATTGCATCAAGCCTAAGTATAAATCCTCCGATATAAGTTGATATTGAAAGAGGGTTTTAATGGTTAATTTTGGGGTATATATTTTTTCCTCTAAACTAAAAAGATATATTTTAGCCGTTTTCCAAAAAAGCTCGGTACAAAATTCAAATTTTTGAATCTGGCCATTTTTTATCCAATCTGTTTCCAAGGTATTATATTTGGAAAAATCGGCGTGCAAGGATAATTCAAAGTCAGAAATGGCTTTATTCAATAAAGCACAAATTGATGAGTACTTTTCATTCAGCTCCATTCGATTATTTTTTTTAAGGCCATTTTTTTGAAAGCTTCATCCACATTGAAAAAATCAACGATATCGACCTTATATGGGACAAGGCTTTCCTCTAGTTCGTGTTCTATCTCAAAGATAGTTCTTGGATCTAAGGGTTTTGTTCCCATGATACCTATATCGAGATCACTGAACTTTGAAACATTTCCAACTGCCCGGCTTCCAAAAAGAAAAACTTTGTAATTTTGGACATCAATATGTTTAAGTACTATATTTTTCGCGATAGACAAATAATCCATTAGAATGTTTTTCATCAAAAATTAGTCAAAATTAAGGTATTTCTTTCTTCCAGTCCATATATCTCTGATATAAATGCCCAGCTTGCGGATAAGCGCTTTGGGGACTCATGAAATGGGAGAATTCGAAGGTAATGGCTTTTTCAACCCCTGCTTTTTGTGCCGCCTCCAACTTAAGCTTTAATTTTTCCCATTTGATGGGTAAAAACTTGATGGGCATATCGCGATCAAAACTTTCTGCATTGGTCCAGCAACGCATTCCATAACGGTCTGCCAATAATTTGTTCACATAAAAGTAATCGGCCAATTCATCATAATCGGCATGTCCGTCTTGAAAAGCTACAATATCAACAACCTCCTTAATACCATCAAATATTTCGTTCCACTCTTCTTCGTGTTGTTTCAAACTCACTGCGTCATTCTTTATCAATGAACTTTCCTGAGCTAAAATAGCTTTTTTTCCATCGATATAGGGCGATATTAAAGTGGGTAACCCATTAGATATATCTTTAACACGACGGCCTAAATCTTGATATAGGGATATAATTTTTCCTGTTTTTCGGCTTACCTCCTGACTTAGATACCAACCTTTAAACGCAGGAAAATGTCCATACAACTGCCACACTTCATCAACTACCCTTAAGTTTATGTCAATTTCGCTCGCAAAATCGCCTTTATCCCACCAATATTTCCCAGAATCATATAATCCGAAATAGAATGAAAATCCATATTTTTCTGCTAACGTAAGGTACATTTCAACGAGATCAATAGGTGGCGAATAGGCACCTTCTCTCTCTTTTAATACCTTTGAGGGGTAGGTAATCCATCGTCTGTAACCGCAGCGAATGAGTATAACGGTGTCAATACCCATTGCTTTCATGTGCTGGAAATCTTTGTCCCACTCCTTTTGGCTCCAGTTTTGGTGGGGAATATCGTGACTTATTTCGTCGAGAAAAGTGCCGGTAATGTGCATGATTTAAATTAATTTTTCTTCTTCGTCCAGACGGTCAAACCAGTTTATTTTAAGCAAATATGTAGTTAGTAAAAATAAAATAAAACTTATGGCAATCCCTATATTATGTCTTAACATAAAATACATAGGTAAAACAACCTGACTCATTTGCCAGATAATGCCAGTCACCACGTTAAAGGAGTCCTTTTTGAAGGTTTTATTGCCAATAAAAGTTGGGTCAAGTTGCTGAATTTTAGCAATCACAGGTTTCCAAAACCCCCAGGGACGTGTTTTTTTATAAAAATGTATTAGCACTTCATCAGATTCTGCCGGGTACAATAAAACGCCGGCAAAACAGCCTGCTAAAGAAAATATTAATAGAATAGGGAATAAATAAATGGGAGGGGTGTTCGGAAAGATTAAAGGTAAGAAGGTGCTTCCAATCAGACCGGCTAACATTCCCCCAAAATACCCGTAACCATTAAATCGCCACCAGATCCATTTTAACATATTCGCCGCTGCATAACCTCCATATAGTGCGGAAGTTATCCATAAAGTAAGCGTATTTATGCTGTTCCCCAAAAATCCAAATATAATGCCTATGATGACCAAGGCTATACTTGCTACATAACTATATTGAAGATAAGTTTTTTCAGAGGCATTTGGATTAATATATTTTTTATATAAATCGTTGACCAAATAAGCCGGTGCAGCATTTATAAATGCGGCGAAAGTACCCATAAAAGCAGCGAGTAGCCCGGCAAGTAATAATCCCCGCCAACCGTGAGGTACAAATTTCTCCATAGCCATAGGTAAAACCTGCTCAAAATCGATGGATGCACCCATTTGGGCTATTTCAGGCTTCAAATAGACAACGCCTAAAACGCCGAATCCTGCAACCATAAGATATCGTGGTATATATAAAACCAAAATGGTTAAGGCACTCATTTTTGCCGCTTCACCTGCTGTTCTTGTGGAAAGTATCCGTTGCATATCGTAACTTGGTACCGGGCCAGCAAGACTGGCAAAAATACCCTTGAATATCATCATTCCAATCAATAATCCAAATAACTCAAAGCCATCCGTTTCAATTTTTGTATTTACAGAATCCAGGTATTGGCTCCAATCCAGATTCAGTTTCCACCCGAAAAATAATTCATCCCATCCTGCTGGCGTTGCGCTTTGTATCGCTTCTCCAGTCGTGGAGGTGTAGGCAATATAGCCAACAACGAAACAAGATATAGTCATGATAAAAAATTGCAGTACTTCAGTACCAACTACACTCCACATACCTCCCTTAATCGTATAAATAGTTGTTATTCCTATGATTACTAAAGCGTATCCCTGTTCACTCGTTATGGATAGGGGACCAAGAGTAGTAGACATATCCCATGGGAAAAATATAGCAGCAAATTTTCCAATACCTTCGAAAAAATAAGCGATGAAGCCGAAAACACTGATGATGGCAAATATAGTTACAATAATATGTGATAATCGACTTCCTTTTCCTTCGCCAAACCTAAAAGTTATCCATTGTGCACCTGTCAATACACCAGACCGTCGCAACCAGATAGCCAGAAAGATAAAGACGAAAACCTGATTCCAAACGGGCCATAACCAGGGAATCCAGGCGCTCTTTAAGCCGTAAACAAATAATATAGTGACGGTCCACATAGTTCCCGAAATATCAAACATTCCCGATGCATTAGACAGACCTAAATAGTACCATGGAATAGTATTTCCCCCTAAAAAGTAAGATTTAATATTTGTGTTGGCCTTTTTAGCAATCCAGAAACCAAAAATTAAGGTGACCAGAAGATAAATCAGGACAATCCCTAAATCAAGGGCAGATAATTTCATAATGTTGTTATTTTAGGGGTAAAATACCGAAAAATCTTAGTAAAACCAGAAACGCAGGACGAATGCTGTGCTGTTTGGTGACTTACTTTGGTCCAATGATTTTACCAAGTTTGTTAATAGGATAAACTGCGAAAGGATTCACTATTCTATCGATGGCAACAGCTGCGGTTCTTCTGGAAATAGGTTCATTTTTATTGTATTTTAGAGATAATTGAACACAAACTCCTCTGAATTCCGTTTCAACAATCGCTAAATCTTTAGTAGTTATTTGTGATAGGACCTCGCAAAGTTTTCCTTGCGTGATAGGCCCTTCATCTACTGAAAAGGGAGGTAAACCAAAGGCAGATGCGCCTGTTTTTAATTCATTACCTGTGTAGATAGAGTCTGGATAAAACCAGGTTCTATTAGCCCATAAATAGGGCTCACCAACGCCCCGAATAAATCCCGTTGCTCCAACCCTGTTTATTTCTTGAAATTGAGGGTCTTCGGGTGGAACGTCATAATAAGGCATAAGATAACCTTTCCAATCAAGTATCGTTTGTTGCACCTCCCGGATATTCACCGCGGCTGGCTGGAGATTCCTTTTTACAGCAATGGCTCCAATAATTCCCGCGGCTTGTCCAATTTGTAACACAGCAGGTTGTAATCGGGTAGATCCATTGACTATATTTGAAACGGAAATGGGTTTGTCGGCCACAATAAGTCCTTCTGTTTCTTTAGGAATTAAGGCACCAAAAGGAATGGAAAATGAGGGTACTTTAGGAAAATCAATCTCTGGCGCGTTTGGGTATTTGTCGTGGTGATGGTCAATGGGGTAGTCTCCCACCGCAATGCCTGTTCTATATAAAGGAGATTCCTCTCTGAAGGGTTCTAAAATGTGGTTGACGTCCATTCTAACCAATCCCTGAAGTCTTCTTCCTTCTCTGTGATAAGGCAAAAATGGGAAATAATCGGGCGTTGGATACTCATCCTTCGCAAACCCCAGCTGTTTAAAACCCAGTTCCGTTTGCATGTAATAAATAAAACGTAAGGTTACTTCTTTAGCGGCTATAAACGCTTTTTCACGCTCTTTTTGAGACATGTTGATAACGTTAAGATACATATCATTGCCTTCAATGGGCCAGTTTATTAAGTACTTATTATTGGGAAGTTTCGCATACGAAAGTAACTGCTCGCAGGTGACCAAATTAGGTTTTTCAGGACAAAAATCTCTGCAGGAACAATGAAATTCCTGTGGATCATAATTTTTGGGTTTTGGAAGAGTCATATCCGCATCTTTCCCATAATCTGTCAAAATGGCCACAAAGGTCAGATCTTGAATAATGGGCAGATCGGTAGCTAAGCCCATTTTTTCTCCCGTTTTTTCCTTCGATTCCATACCTACATCAAACGGAGCTTTTAATTGAGCAAATACATCGCCTAAGTCAGTTCCATCAATGAGAATTTTACAGTTTACCCGGTAATTAGTCTTTCCATCGAAAATTTGGACTTGCCATTTATTATCTTTTTTTCGTATGCTTGACCAGGTAGAACTTTTTTTAACTTCCAGCATTTTTACTGACGCAGCCATTTCGTCAAATATCCTTGCGCCAACATGAGGTTCAAAATGCGTATTACTTACCCAACCTGTTTCCAATGCTTTAGCACCACCATAGTGACTCCTTAATTTTTCACGAAATTCTCCCCATATTCCCGCTGGCATTTTATTATTTCCATCAATAGCACTAACACCGGCCGCTGTCAGCATTCCACCAAGCCAGGGAGAGGGTTCAACCAACAAAGTCTTTACGCCAAGCCTTCCCGCTTGAATTCCAGCAGCCGTTCCTCCGGTTCCTCCACCAAGGACTACTACATCATATTCGGCTATATTTTGACTGTGTAATGGAGACAGAAAAATCAACATCGAGAAGAGGCAAATCAGGATTGGCTTCATAATTTTTTTTACATTCATTATAAAATGATTAATTTAGTATCGAAAAATAATACAATTAAACCAATGAAAAGACATCCTCGTGCTCTTTTTTTTAAAATGATACCTGTAAAGGCATTTTTTATAATGATTTTTACTTTTTTGCGGAATAGGGATGGGTGATTTTTTTTGCAAATTGGTAGAGACCTCTCCTTTTTCTTAAAGAGATAACTAAATATACGTATGTACCTATTATATAGGTACTTATTTAATTATTGGGATAAAGGTAGATGGTTTCCAGTTGTTCGAAATATGTTCTACTAAAAATACATAGATTCGAAAGGCTTTTTGACTTAGGTAGTCATTAGTAGCAATGGGGCAAAACCAAATAAAAAGAACTGGGTAGTCACTTCTCGTTAGAGATGAGAAAATCATCTCTAACGAGAGGACAATGGCGTACATTGAATGATATCTACTAAGAGATTAATTAATTGAAAATACGGCTTAGTGAACGTGTAATATGTGCTATTAATAAAATAGCCGCAATGCCGATAGGCATGCCGATGACCATACTACCCAAGGATAAACCAACGGTAATACCTAGAATCATTCCAGCTGGAATCCATAACATCCATAAAGATTTGGGATTTAACATCATTTCCATCATCAAAATTCTTTTTAAAGAAATATTTAGTGTTTAATTATAAATAACATCTATTTTGCCAAATAAAATTAACCAAATAAAATAGATTAAAAATAAGTTTTAGCAAAATAAGTTCGCAAATATAGGTATATTTTGTTGTTTAAACAGAATATTTATTATTTTTGAACAATTATTTGACGAGTAAAAAAGAATAAGTCACATTTTCCCAATAATTATTTGGTAAAAAAAATATTTGATAGGAAAGGATTAATCTTATTTTTAGTCGCGCTTTCAAAACCATTTTTAATCCTAAATTTTTTATACGTTGAATAACAGATATGTTGACCTTATAG